>TARA_B100000686_G_scaffold325377_1_pt1 | contig 143432 bp, 150 predicted proteins | sample TARA_B100000686 | Tara Oceans TARA_B100000686 (sample SAMEA2622733) | marine metagenome | biome: marine biome (ENVO:00000447); feature: marine epipelagic mixed layer (ENVO:xxxxxxxxx); material: "saline water (ENVO:00002010), including plankton (ENVO:xxxxxxxx)" | depth 150 m
GAAAAAGAGAGTATCTAAAATGAAAAAAATATCTCTTATATTCATTTTTATACCCATCTTATATTTTTCAACTGCATTTGCAGACCAAAGAGAAACTGAGTTAAATAAACTATTTAATCAATTAAAAATTATTGATGATTCAATATTAGCTATGAAAATTGAAATGAAAATTTGGAGCATTTGGACCACACATCCGTCACAAAAAGATCTTACTGAATTAATGATGTCAGGTTCTGTTTTTATGTCAGAAAATAAATTAGAAAAGGCCTACTATATTTTTTCTGAAATCATTAAAATCGACCCAATATGGGCTGAAGCATGGAATAAACGTGCAACTGTTCTATATTTATTAGGAAAATATCAAGAATCACAAAATGATATCGATCAAGTTTTAAAATTAGAAAATAGACATTTCGGCGCCCTGTCCGGCCAAGGTTTAGTTCAAACTGAATTAGGTAATTACTTTAGAGCAATTAATAGTTACAAAGATGTTCAAAAAATTTACCCATCAATGAATGCTCCTAAAATAATGATACCACTATTAGAAGAATTAATTGATAGAGAATTTATATGAATAAGAAAATATTATTTTATTCAGTGATATTATTATTTGGTTTAATCGCACCATTTTTATTTCCTGCTTTTAAACTTCAAATGTCAATTTTATGGATATTAATAGTATTATCTCTCACATGGGATGTTCAAGGTGGTCAAATGGGATATAATACATTTGGAAATATATTATTTTTTGGTTTAGGAATGTATTTATGCTCAAGCATTCATATTGGAATTTTTTTTCCATTATCAGAATGGACTGCAAGTGGAGGTGAAAAAACATTTCTTCATACACCAAAACAATTTTTTCAGGGATTTTTTATAGGATTAATTCTATCAGGATTAATTCCCGCAATAGTAGCTGCTTTAATTGGTTACGGTATTTTAGGATTAAGAGGTCACTATTTTGCAATTTGTACTTTGGGCCTAGGAATTGCTGCTGGAGAAATTGCAGGAGGAATAGAATTAATTGGTGCTGGTCAAGGAATGACATCTCCTCCATGGCCAAAAGGAATAGGTGATACTGAATTAAGATCGGAATTTTTTTATTTCTTAAGTTTTATTTTAATGATCTTTACCTTTTTATTCTTGAGATGGGCATACACTAAAAGATTTGGTCTAGTATTAAATGCGATTAGAGATAACGAAGATAAAGCTGAAGCTATGGGAATTTATACAATGAGATACAAAATTACAGGATGGGTAGTATCCGCATTTTTTGTGGGGATTGCCGGTGGTCTTATGGGAAATATGATTGGATATATTGAGCCCGTTGAAACTGCTTTTGCTGGAAGAACATTTGGTGTTTTTATGGTTTTAATGGCTATACTTGGAGGTAAAGGAACTTTATGGGGACCTGTAATTGGCGCAGCGGCATTTCATATTTTTAAGGAAGGTTTTTGGACTTTTTTTTTAGGATGGCAATATGTTGCACTGGGAGCATTAATTGTAATTGTAGTAGTTTTTTTTCCAGAAGGAATTATGGGATGGTTACGTGAGAAATACCCAGAAAAATTTGGCGAGGTTATTGATGAAGATGACAGAAAGGCTCAAGTGGAGTTGAAATGAAGGAATCAGTATTATTGATTGATCATGTATATAAGTATTTTGGCGGCGTAAAAGCCAATGAAGATATTTCATTTTCAGTGAAAGAGGGAAGTATTGTAGGTTTAATAGGACCTAATGGATCAGGAAAAACAACCTTATTTAATTCAATAGTTGGTACTCATCCTATTGATAAGGGGTCTATTAAATTTTATAACAAAGAAGTTTCAACTTTACCTGTGCCAGTAATTGCCAAACTTGGATTACTCAGGACATTTCAACAAACTAGAATTTATGGAAAATTAAACTGCATTCAAAATATGTTAATTAGTGCAAAACCAACAAATGATAATATTTTTGCAATTTTTTCTAATATTCCAAAAGAATTAAATAAGAAAGCAGAAAATTTATTAGACTTTGTAGGATTATTTCAAAAAAGAAACCTTAGAGCGGGAGATCTATCTTTTGGGCAACAAAAACTTCTAGAATTAGCAATGGCATTGATGAATGAACCAAAGATGTTATTGCTTGATGAACCAACAGCCGGAATAAATCCGACCTTGATAAATGGAATTATAGAGAGATTAATTAAGGTAAATAAAGAATTTGGTATAACATTATTAGTTATTGAACATAATATGAGAGTTATTATGAATTTAGCACAAGAAATATTTTGTTTAGCTCATGGAAATTTAATTGCAAATGGAGTACCTGATCAAATTAAAAATGACCAAAGGGTTATTGATGCATATTTAGGGGTTCAATAAAATGTCTGACAATCAATTTTCTGTTTTAGGCAATCCTCCAGAATCAAAAGATTTAAAAAAATTATCTTCTGACAAACCTTATTTATCTATTGAAAATCTAAATGCAGGTTATGGTAAAATGGAAATTTTACACAATTTGAACCTATATGCAGATAAAGGTCAATCGTTATGCTTAATTGGTCCAAATGGAGCAGGAAAATCTACCATACTTCATTCTATTTATGGATTTACTAATATTTTTTCTGGAATAATAAAAATTGATCAAAAAAATATAACAACATTAAGTCCTTCTGAAAAATTAAAATCAATAGGCATTGCCTATATTCTTCAAGATAATTCAGTGTTTCCAGATATGACAGTAGAAGAAAATCTTTTAATGGGTGGTTTTACTAAAAATAAAAAAGAGGATGCTTTTGATGAGGTTATTAAAATTTTATCCAAATATGATCGTTTAAAACAAAGAAGAAATCAACTAGCTAAAGTTTTATCTGGAGGTGAAAGAAGATTATTAGAAATATCTAGAGCATTAGTGATGAAACCTTCAATCTTATTAATAGATGAACCATCTATTGGTTTAGAGCCAAAATATATAGATATGGTTTTTGAAATTTTAAGAGATTTGCAAAAAAATGAAGGTAAAACAATAGTCTTAGTTGAACAAAATGCTAAAAAAGGACTAGAATTTTCTGATATTGGTTATGTTCTTACATCTGGCAAGGTTGTTATGGCCGGAGAAGGAAAAGATTTGCTTAATAATGATAACGTTGGAAAGTTATTTTTAGGAGGTTAGTAATATGTTTTTCGAACCAAACAAAAATCATCCCTTTACACCTAATTTTTTAAGTGCATTAATTTTTCCTCGTCCAATAGGTTGGATATCGTCTATTTCAAAAAATGGTGTCCCAAATTTATCACCATATTCATTTTTTAATGCAATATCATATATTCCTCCACAAATAATGTTTGCTGCAACTGCAAATCATAGTGATGGAGGATTAAAAGATACAATAAGGAATATACTTGATACAAGAGAATTTGTTGTTAATCTAGCTATTAAAAAATTAAAAAATGAAGTTAATGAAACTTCGATTGATGCACCACACGATATAGATGAATTTAATTTTTGTAAAATAAAAAAAAGAAAATCAAAAATTGTAAAACCACCGTCTGTTGCAGATAGTCCAATTAATTTAGAATGCAAACTCATAAGAAAAATAAATCTTAAGACTAAATCTAAAAATAAGAATCAAAATAAAATGATAATTGGGGAAGTGATTGGCGTCAGAATAGAAAATCGTTATATTAAAAATGGAAGAATCAACAGTCTGATGATGAAAGCAATATCAAGAATGGGATATTCTGAATATAGCGAGGTTGATTCAAAATTTTTAATGACAAGACCTAAATGGATAAAACTTTAAATCTTAATGAAAGATGCTATTAGGGCAATTGACAACAAGGCAATCGATGAAATTAGATTTATGGTCTTTGGATTTGCTTTTAACCAAACAATAATTTTTCTAGCAATTAATCCATAAATTATAAGGCTAATAAAATCTAAAATTATATAGCTTAAGCCAAGAATAAAAAATTGTAATATATAATTTTTGTCAAAATTAATAAATGTTGGAAATATTGTTCCAATAAATATCCATGCTTTTGGACTCATTCCCGCAACTATGAATCCATCTTTAAAAAAAGAAAAATTACTTTTTTTAAAATCTAGAATTCCTGATGCAATTTCTTGAGTTTTTGATTTTAATATGTCAAATGCCAAATAAATTAAATATAAAATACCTATCCATTTTATTATTAAAAAAATATCAGGATAAGTAAAAAGTAATGTACCAATTCCAAAAATTACTATTAACATTTGCAATGAATTTGCTGAAATATCTCCAACTGCAGTCCAAATAGATTTTTTCATTCCATATTTCATTGCATATGACATAATTAATATTCTCGGAGATCCTGGCGTAATAAAAAGAAATAAGATTATTTGTGTAAATAACAGGTAATTTAATGGCATTATTAAAATATACTTATTGAATAATGATAAAGCAATCACCATATGTAAAGTGTTAATATGCCATAGTGGGTATTAACAAAGTAACTTGCTTTTAAATAAGGAGTAATAATGAATAGAAACATATCTATATGGAATTCTTTAAGACCATTTTCTGTTGGCTTTGATTCAATTTTTGATGATTTTGACAGAATGCTTGAATCATCTGAATTCAACTCAAATTATCCCCCATATAATATAAAAAGGGAAAGTGATAATGATTATAAGATTGAAGTAGCCCTTGCTGGTTTCGATAAAAAAGATATCGAAGTTGAGATTAAAGACAGCACATTAACTATTAGAAATAAAAATGTCGAAAAAGTAGTTGATGAAAATGGAGAAGACATAATTCATAAGGGTATTTCAACAAGAAAATTCCAACGTTCATTTACGATTTCTGAAGAAGTTAAAGTAAAAGAAGCGGAATTAAAAAATGGTTTATTAACAATAAATTTGGAAAAAATAATTCCTGAAGAAAAAAAACCAAGGTTAATTAACATACAATAAACAACTAGAATAGGTGAGGAATCAGCGTTATGCTGTTCCTCCCTAAAATCAATTTATGAGTTAAGAAGATGGATGATTATTTAGAATTTGAAAAAGAAAGTAAGACAATTAAATCTATTAATCTTGATAGCTTTAGTATTTCTGAATTAAGAGAGTATTTAATCCAATTAGATAATGAAATATTAAGGGTTAAAGGTGAGATTGACAAGAAGAGCAAAACAAAATCTCAAGCCGAAGATTATTTTAATAGAAAAAAATCTTAATATTGACTTAATTCAATCATTATAAAGACAGAATCATTAAATATTATGCAATTATGATTGCATTTTTAAAGTTAGTTTTCCTAAATTTCATAAACTTTCTCCTGCTAAAAAATGCCTTCATGATTTTGCTTCCGAGGATCATGAATGTGAGAAATTCATCCACACATTCATATCCTTGGAAATACTGTGATTTTTAATATGTCAAAAATACTTAAAAAATTAAAAAATATAAATTCTATAGATTCTATTAATTTTTATGAATTATTCTTTGGTTCCATAATTTTTGGAATTTTTATTGTTATAATTCTAAATTTCCCAGAAACTCATGATCCTATGTGTTTGGGAATGGATGGCTTAAGAATTCCTATAGATGAATGCTACTGGACCGAAGAATTATAAGATATTATAATACAATTATAATATATATTTAATAGATTGTGTTTCTATAATTGACAGACGTTTTTACAAAGAAAAAAAGATCGGAAGTTATGTCCTTAATAAAATCAAGGAACACTAAACCTGAACTTTTTGTAAGATCTTTTCTTCATAAAAAAGGTTATCGGTTCAGGTTGCATCAAAAAAACCTTCCTGGAAAACCCGATATTGTATTAAAAAAGTATAAAACTATCATTAATGTTAATGGATGTTTTTGGCATCATCATCAATGCGGTAAATATAAATTGCCAAAAACAAATAAAAAATTCTGGTTATCAAAATTAACAAATAATAGAAAAAGAGATCTAATCAACAATAAAAAGCTTAAAAAATTAGGTTGGAAAGTTTATAATAATTGGGAATGTCGATTAACAATGAAACACTTGGACAATCTGCTGAAAAAGTTATCTGTGATCTAAATGAATTAGATAGCTCCCATTTAATTACAAGATCTAACAAATTTTATGAGAATGAATTACATTTTTTAATTAAAAAAGCCCTTAAAGATTTGCCAAAAATTATTAAACATGCTGGTTTAGAAAAAGGATCCAGAGGAGGGCAGAGTAAAAGTCCGATAGATTTTTATCTTGAAGAAAATAAAACTTTATCAATAAAAACTAATAAAAATGCAAATATGAAAGTTTGTCCTTCAGAGGTAGGTCAGGCAAGTTGGAATGTTTTAAATATTCATTTCAAAGAGATACTTCATATCAACCAAATACATAGTTTAAACAGAGATAATTTTAAAAAAATTGTTTTTAATTCTATACATAATCTTATGCCTATATATTTAAAGCATTTAATGCATTGTGATTATTTGTTATGGATTTTCCAAAAAAAGAATGAATTTAATTATGAAATTTTTAAAAAAGATAATTTTAAAAATATTGTTTGGAAATTAGAAAATTTTAAATTCACAAAAAATCTATTAACTTGGAATGAGAGTTGTACCGTTAAATATAATGATATTTCAATAGGAGAATTTCAATTACATAATAATAGAAGTCCAAATAAAAAATTTAGATTCAATTTGAAAAATTTAAGTAAGATAATGAATTTATAAATTTTCTTTTAAAGAATTTGCGATATTAAAACTAAGTAGTGGGGGTACTGCGTTTCCTATTTGAACTAATATTTGACTTTTAGTTCCTTCAAAAAGAAAATCATCGTTAAATGATTGTAATCTCGCAAGTTCACGTGGTGTCATAAATCTATCCTTTTCATAATGAATGAATACACCCCCGTGGTTTTCTTTTACAGTTCTGCTGGGTTCATCAGGATAACTCCTAAAATATGCATCAGCATAACCTCCATAAACACTTGTGCCTATCTTTGTTTTTTTTATTTTTTTTAAAAAATCTTTTCCACATTTTGTGAAAATGTGATTGAATTTTATATTTTCTGGTAAGTTTTTAATATCGTCTATTGTTTCACGCACTGTTATCCAGTTTGATAGATTGGATTTAAATAAATCACCAGTATCATTTATTTTTTGTTTATACGTTTGATTGGGAAATTTGATTGGAAGACCATTTAAACTTCCGATAAAAATTACTCTTTCCCTTTTCTGAGGAACTCCGTAGTTAGCTGCGTTTAAAACTTCCATTTTGACATCATAACCTATCTTTTCGAACCTTTTTTTAATCATATCGGTAACTTTTACCCTTAAATACGAAGTATTTTTTTTGATTTCCTTTAATTTTTGTTTTGTTTCTTCGAGAATTATTGATTCATTTTTTGTAAATTTTATCTGTGAAGTGTTTAAAGATTGTTTACGTTTAAGAAGTAGGGCGGTCTTTAATTTTTCTAATTTTTTAATCTTATTCAATTTTTTTTGTTCATCAGGCATAAGATTGGGCCTATCGTGTTCCATTGACAAAAGACCTTTGACATTCTCAATTACAAAATATTTTGGTTGAATTTTGTTAACTATTTTAAGATAATCTTCAAACAATTTTCCTCTTGGGTCATCAACATTTCTAATCCCGGCCATACTGTATGCTTGACAGGGAGGTCCTCCAACAATAACGTGACACCCTCTGGAATTATTAACTATCTCTTTTTTAACATTTTTATTGGTTATATCACCTAATATAAACTTGCCTAATTTATGATTATGTGTGAATGTTTTTCCTGCTGGTTCCCAAATATCATTTGAAACAATATTTTCAAATCCTGCCTCTTCAAATCCTTTACTGAATCCGCCGCATCCTGCAAATAGATCAATTACTTTTAGTTTTTTCATATAGTTTTATTTATGCTATTAATTATATCATAATGAATAATATTCTTCCATCCTCAAAAGGTATTAGATTCAAATGCCAAGGATCATCAAATTGCTGTGTTTCAAGAGGCTCGTATGGATACGTTTATTTGAGCTTAAATGATATTAAAAGATTTGCGAAGTATTTTAAAATAAGCATAGATAATTTTATAAAAAAGTATTGCTCTAATCAAGATGGTTATTATCACTTGATTGAAAAAAATAAAAATGGAAATTGTATTTTTTTAAAAAATAAACAATGCACTGTATACAAGGCCAGACCAGTTCAATGCAGAACTTGGCCATTTTGGAAAGAAAATCTAAATGCAAAAAGATGGAATAATGAAATTATAAATTTTTGCCCTGGAATAGGTAAGGGCAAACTTTATTCTAATAAAGAAATTAATAAAATAGCAAATAAAGATTCTAAGAACGAAAAATTAATATTAAAAACAACTAATAAAAGTTAATAATTAAGTTAGGATTATCCAAATCGCTGTTAATATTAAAGCAAAACCAAGTAAATAATTTATGATTTTTCTTTGCAGATCGTTTCTAAGCAAATTTAACAAAATATTACCGGCAACAACCCAAGTAGAAATTGCAATAATTGTTAATAATCCCATAATTGTTGAAATTATTATTGATTCAAGAACGAAATCATAACTATAATTAGTAAAAATCACTGCAGTAGAAGATGCAAAAACATAAAGTTTCGGATTAACAAATTGAAACAAAAAGAATTCAACCAAAGTTATCTTTTTTTGATTATCTTGATTTTCTGACAATTTAAACTTGAATATTTGGTATGAAAGGTAAATTAAGTAGCTAAACCCAATAAATTTCATAATATTTTGAATTATAGGAATATTGATCAAAATAGAACCAATTCCCAAACAACAAAGTAATTGAATGGCAGTTGTTCCTATAGCTGCTGCAACTGGTAATAAAATAGCCTTTTTTAAACCGAAATTATAACTCACGTAAAATGCTATTGTATTATTTGGACCTGGTGTAATAGCTGCTATTGACACATAAAGTATTAATTGAGGTATATAATCTAACATTTTATTAAATTATCCTTATTATTTAAAAACTCATTCAAGAGCTATTTATATTTAAAATATATCTATTAATTTATATATAATATTAGTTAGTATATATAAGATATTGAAAATAAAGAGTAATATTTAATTTATATTTGACAAAACCATTATTTTTAGATATTTATTACTTCCGATAACTAATGATTATAGGAAGTAATAATATAAATGAACGAAAATAGCGAAATAAACATAGATTCTAGGGTTTTAGAGTACATAGATTCGTCAATTTCTAAAAATACGGCCAGAGCGTATCAGAGTGATTGGGCTGATTTTAATAAATTTTGTAAATATAAAGGATATCAATCATTACCAGCTAAATACGAAACTATTGGTGAATATCTTGTATATTGTGCAGACACGCTAAATCTGAAACCAAGTACAATATCAAGAAGAATTGCTGCAATAGTAAGAACTCATAGAGATAACAAGCATCCACTTGATACTAAACATAAATATATACGCCCTACTCTTCAAGGAATTAAAAGAAAAAAAGGATCAAGACAGGTTGGTTCAAAAGCATTATTAACCGAGGATATAAAAAAAATCATCAATGCTACAAATGTTGACGATATTAGATCATTAAGGGATAAATCTTTAATATTACTTGGCTTTATTGGCGCATTTAGACGTTCCGAATTAGTGAATATTGATTGTGAAGATATAGAAGAGAATATTGAAGGATTAATAGTGCACATAAAGGCTTCTAAAACTGATCAAGAAGCTTTAGGTCGTAAAGTTGGTATTCCTTACTCAAAAAATCAATTTTATTGTCCTGTCAAAAGTTTAAGAAGATGGATGGAGGCCGCAAGTATCAATAAAGGTCCTTTATATAGAAAAATTAATAAAAGTAATAATATTCAAGAAAAAAAATTGAGCGATAGAGCTGTAGCACTAATAATAAAAAATGCAGTTATAAACGCAAAACTTGACCCATCAAGATATGCTGGCCATAGTTTAAGATCTGGTTTTGCAACATCATCTGCATTTGCAGGAGCTGATGAAAAAGAAATTATGAAAACCACAGGTCACAAATCAGTTCAGATGGTGCATAGATATATTCAAGATGCTAATTTGTTTAAGAATAATGCCGCTAAAAAATTAGATTTATAATTTATTACACTTAATAAAACCCGTTTTTGTTTTTGAAAAATTATATATTAACTCTGGATTCCATTTTTTTAATTTTCTTTCTTCGGAGGAAGATATGGATTTTAATTTTTTTAATAAACTAATAGCAGCAGAGGGTATAGCTCTATTATTTCCATCTTCTACTTTTAATACACCACCATATTTTTTCTTCATATCAGCAAAAAGTAAGACTCCTTCAGCCCCTAATTTACAAAAAATTCTACCCTTTGTAACAGTTATAATCTCACTATCAAATCTATTAGTTCCTCCTATGAAAAATGGGTATTTAATAATGCAATATAGCAATTTATGTAATGAAAGTGAGATCTTAAGTTCTAATTGGTCAAAACATGACAACTTGCTCATAGCTAAAGCAAGAGATTCTATAGGAAATGCATATTGCGGTGCTCCACATCCATCGACAGCTTTAAAAGATTTACATGCATCAAATTCAGTAAATTTCTGCAATACAGAAAGTATAGTTTTTTGTATAGGATGTGAAAAATTTGTATAATCACTTATATTATAATTTTTATATTTTGCTGTAGTTATCATACCCAAATGCTTTCCCGAACAATTATTGTATATTTGACTTGATTTTTTGCCACTCAACAATAGTTTATTAGAACTATCTAAATCTAAAGGGTTATGTATTCCGCATTTGAGATTAGTTTCTCTAATATTAATAATTTTTAACCATTTTTCTAAGTAGTGAACATGTTTATTTTCAGCAAAATGAGAAGATGATGATAATGAAATTTGCTTTTCATTAATATTATAAAAATCAGCAGCACCTGAATAAATTAATGGAATTGCCTGAAAAATCTTAATTGCAGATCTGGGGTATATATAATCACTATCATTATTTGTTGAAAATATTACCTTGTTTTTAGAATTTATTACCAAGCTTTTAACTTTATGAATACTTTCTGTTTGATTTCCTCTGATAATTTCTACATTTATCATAATAATTTTATTGAATTTATTTAGAATTACACTAGATCATAAATATGGTTCTTAACAAATCAATAATTTATTGTTTTTTCATTTTTTCATTTCTTTTGTTAATCATTGATTTTATTTGGTTATCAATAGCTCCAAAATATATTTACAGACCTAATTTACCAGGTTTGTTATTAGATAGGCCAGTTTTATGGGCAGCTATACTTTTTTATTTCATTTATTCGATAGGTGTAACAATAATAATTTTACGCCCTGCCCTAATAGATAATTCAGTCATAACAGCTACCTGGACTGGATTTATTTTTGGAATTGTTGCTTATAGCACTTGGAGCCTTACAAATATGGCTGTGTTAAAAGGTTGGTCAAAATTTGTAACAATTATTGATATTTCTTGGGGAGGATTCTTAACGGCTTTTGCATCTGGCCTAGCTATATATTTAACAAATAAATTAAATTAATTTATTCTCAGGATCAAGATTATAAGTTTGATTATAAAGATAATTAGTTATCATTTTTAAATCTCCAATTTCTTTTATTTTTTTAAATTCAATTAAATCACCAATATGAACATCTACATTTTTTCCCATTTTTTTACACAATTCATACATAAGAACACTATATTTAAATGTTTGATTAATTTTGTTCGCAATATGGAACACTTTACTATTTTGACCTTCAAAAAAAATTGGTAAAACAGGTGTATTCCATTTTAATGATAACTTTGAGGCATATTGCTTCCATTCTTTTTCTACTGCTTTTTGTTTAATTTTTTCAGCAGTTGCTATAGCTCCACTTGGAAACATAACTAGCACACCCCCATGTGTTAAATGTTCTTCAGCTAACCTTCTGGTTTTAATATTATTAATTAATGCTTTTTTTGTATTAGAAAAATCTATTGGAAGAACCTGATGCTTTACAGCTTCTGCCTGCGCCAAAACACTATGAGTCATTATTTTCATATCATTTCTTATGCTTGTTACTAGAGAGCAAATAGTCAAACCATCGACAACACCAAAAGGATGATTTGCAACAATTAAAAGACGTCCTTTTTTAGGTATAGAATATAAACTATTAGTTTTAATATTAACTTTTAAATCTAATCTTTTTATAGCGTCGTGCCAAAAAAGTTCAGGAGGCCTGTCATCTTCTATATATTTATCATAGATTTTTTTTAGTTTTGGCTGACCAGTTGAAAGCTCCGTCAGCCTTATAAAGACCCTGCTTATAGGACTCACTTCTGCGTTTGCGAAGGTAAATATTAAGTTTTCTGTCATATTTTATTTATATAAAAATAATCTTTAAATTCTATTACAAAAAATGTAGATTTTTAATCTGATCTAACTATATAGACCTTTTATGAAGTATTTAAATAAATTAAAAAGTTTAGTCAAATCTTTTAGCCTAGTATTTGCATTAATTTTAATATCATCAATATCTTATGGGGATGAATCTAGACTTAATAAGATACTAAATTCTGGTACGCTTAAAGTTGGTACAACTGGTGATTGGAATCCTATGTCAATTAAAGATCCAGCAACAAATGAATATAAAGGATTTGATATTGAAATTGTTAATAAATTAGCCGATGATATGGGTGTCAAATTAGAATTAGTCCCAACAGAATGGAAAACATTAGTTTCAGGAATAACATCAAATAAATATGACTTGTCAACAAGTGCATCCTTAAATGCGAAACGTGCTCTTTCAGCTGGATACACAGATTCCTATTTAAATTATTATCAGGTTCCACTTACTTTGAAAAAAAACTTATCTAAATTTAAAAATTGGAAAGATCTAAATAATTCTCAAATTAACTTTGCAGTTACACTTGGAACTGTGCAAGAACAAATGGCTAAGGAGTTATTTCCTAAAGCTAAAATTATATCAGTGGAAGCGCCTGCGAGAGATTTTCAAGAAGTTTTAGCAGGTAGAAGTGATGTATCAATGACGTCAAATATAGAAGCTGCTGCTCTAGTAGAACAATATAATGAGTTGGTAATTATACCAGTTAAAGAGCAAATACGCCCTACCCCTTTAGCATGGCTAGTTCCTCAAAATGACCAAGTATGGATTAATTATCTTAATCACTGGATTAACTTGAAACAATCTCAGGGATATTTTAAAAAAGTTAAAGAAAAATATAATTTAAAAGACTATTAGATATAAATTGTTTTTTTTTAAACCTTATTTACTTTTAATAATATTATTAATACTTTCTTCATGCTCATCTAATTATACATGGGGTTGGTATATTTTGAACCCAAAACTTGAAAGTGGTCTAAATAATATATCATTTTTATTAAGTGGCTTATATATAACTGTTACAATTTCATTTTTTTCTATTATATTTTCTCTCATATCAGGTTTTTTAGTTTCCCTCGCAGGTATAAGTAAGAATAAATTATTAATTATATTCAATAGAACATATGTAGAAATAGTAAGATCAATTCCTCTATTAGTTCTATTATTATGGGTTTATTATGGTTTGCCTATTATATTTGGCATTAGTCTTTCTCCATTTATTGCCGGTATACTATCATTGGCAATAAGTGATTCAGCATTTGAAGCAGAAATATTTCGAGCTGGTATAGAATCAATTCCAAAAGGACAACATGAAGCTTCTGAATCATTAGGTTTTAATTCTTGGCAAAAAATGCGTTTTGTAGTTTTTCCTCAAGCACTTAGATTTGTGTTGCCTCCAATAGGAAATCAATTTGTATATATTGTGAAAATGAGCTCTCTAGTTTCTATAGTTGGATTAGCTGATTTAACAAGAAAAGCAAATGAACTTGTTGTTAGTGTCTATAGACCATTGGAAATATACAGTTTCCTAGTCCTAGAATACTTAATATTAATATTGTTCATTTCTTTTTTAGTTAGATTATTAGAAAAAAAATTAAAAAAATATTAGTTTAAATAATTAGGGTTCTAAAGATTTAACCTTTTTTGTGATAAAGAATTCTTCCTATTGAATTCATCAATATTTGTGCAGCTAGTGTAGAAGTTGAATTGGTTGAATCATAATCGGGTGAAACTTCAACTAAATCTAACCCAACAACATTACCTTGCTTTATAATACCGTCGAGAAGTTCTAATACTTCATAATAATAAAAGCCTCCGTGACTAGGAGTTCCTGTGCCAGATGCGATTGATGGATCAAAAGCATCTATATCAATTGTAATATAATATCTTTTATTTATTGGAATTTCTTTTAATATATTATTAATTCCTTTATTGCGAAGATGACGAACAGAAAAAATTTTTGATCCTCTAAATATAGCATCTTCATAACCTTCTTTAGCAGTTGATGATACGTTACGAATTCCTATATGAGTAATACCTGATACATATTTTTTTTCAGAAGCTCTTCGCATTGGATTACCATGTCCATAACGAACCCCATGTCTTTCATCTACAAAATCTAAATGAGCATCGATTTGAATTAAATGAATATCATCTTGTGAAGCAAAAGCATCTATGCAAGGTATATTTATTGAATGATCACCTCCTAAGATAATTGGAATTGCTTTTGCATCTAATATCTTTTTTACCCCATATTTTATATTTTCGTGACTTTTTAATGTGTCTGTATGAATAATATCTGCATCTCCTATATCAACAATTTTAGTTGAATTTGATGGTAGATAGGTAATATCATCTTCATAATCATATGCTCCTGAGTGTCCAAAAGAAAATAACGTTGAGGCCTCTCTTATGCTTCTTGGACCCATTCTGGAACCTGTACGATATTGGCTACCAAAATCAAAAGGAGCTCCCATAATAGCTATATCAGCATTTATATTATTCCAATCATCTACATACTTATATTTACCAAAAGTGCATATTCCAACAAACGGTAAATTTAATCTACCCTTATCATATGTATTACTTGTCATTTATATTCTTATATCATTAAAATATAACAAATTGAAAAACAATTTTATAAATTATAAGTTTTTAATTAAATAATTATTTTGTTATAAGATATTGAGATATATCAATTGAGCCGCCTTTAAAACCGCCTTCACAATAGGCTAAATAATATTCCCACATTCTTTTAAAATAATCATTAAAACCTTGCTTAGAAATTTGAGGCCAAGATTTTTGAAAACGTTTATTCCATTCATTAAGAGTTTTTGCATAACTTAAGGCAAAATTAAATTCGTCTCTTATTAATAAACCCTCATTGTAAAGAAAGCTTCGAAAAATTTCTTTTGAAGGTAACATTCCGCCAGGAAAAATATATTTTTGAATAAAATCCGGCCTATTTCTATAATTTTCAAATAAATTTTCATTAATTGTAATAACTTGTAATAATGATTTTCCTCCATATTCTAAGTTATCTTTTAATTTATTAAAAAAAACTGGCCAATATTTTTCGCCAACCGCTTCAAACATTTCTATTGATACTATTGAATCAAATTTTTTATTAATATCTCTATAATCCTTTAGTTCGACAGTAACATTTTCATTTAATCCATTTTGTTGAATAAGATTTGAAACGTGTGCATATTGTTTTTGTGAAATAGTAACAGCTGTTACATGAGCATTTGTATATTTAGCTATATGATTTGCTAAACTCCCCCATCCGCAACCTATTTCTAAAATTTTGGACTTATCTGATGGGTTTATTAAGGATAAAAGTCTATTATATTTATTCAATTGTGCATTTTTTAAATCAATATTAAAATCATCAAATAATGCTGAAGAATAAGACATTGTCTCATCAAGCCATTGACTATAGAAATTGTTACCAAGGTCATAATGATATTTAATATTATTTATACTGTTAATTTTTGAATTATGATTTCTTAAATGGTTAATTTTTTGAAATAATCTATAAATAAAATTACCGTTACTAATTTTTTTAAATGAATTTTGATTAACAACTATAAATTCAATTAAATTTGATAAATTTGATGTTTCAAAATGATTATTTATATATGATTCACCCAAACCAATATTACCCTTGAATAAAAGATTGGAAATTATTTTGAAATTATATAATTTAATATCAGCATTAGGACCGTCTATGGTTCCCTTATAAATAAATTTCTCATCATCGGGGTAGATTATAGATAAAGATCCATAATTAATATTATTAATAATCTTATCAATAATAAATTTATTATAATTTAGCATTTAAATCACCTTCATATGATCTAGTATCAATTTTCTTTTTATTTCTTGAATAATGATTACCACCTTTTATTAAAATTTTAAATGCCTGCCAATGAATAGAAAAAATAATTTTTAATGTTAACAGTGGATATCTTAAGAAAATTTTTAACAAATTTGCATCTGAAAAATCTTCTCTAGTCCCAATTTGAGATGCATTAAGTATTTTTGATTTATCTTCAAGAAATTGATTAATTAATATTGAAAAATTATTTTTAGGAATGTTAATTTTAAACTCATAATGACCTTTAATATCCATAAAAGGTGATACATAAAATTTCTTTAAACATTTGTGTTGGAAATTATTATTTTTAATATTTTTCTTATTAATAAAATAGTATGTATGTTGCTCATTAAATGTATTTTTCACTTCATAAAATACAGAAATTAAGATATTTTTTTTATAACAATAAATTACCGATATAGGATTAAAAACATAACCACAAATTCTTGGAAAACATAATATTTTAATTTTGAGATTGGAAATATTCACTTTATGTTTTTTTAACACATTATTTACAAAAAGTTTTAAATTTTTCCCATTTCTATATCCATGATCTTTGTCATAAAAAGAAAAAATATTAAATCTATTGTAAGAAAAAAAATTTGATGATCTGTCAAGTTCATAAATACAATCATAATCAATAAAAAATGAAAAAGTATTATATTTAAATTTGTTAATAATTGGCTTGTATCTTTTATGATATATATGACCTCTATATATACAGGATGAAGTTAATTTAATTTTTTTTAATTGCATAAAATTTTTATTCTATTATCTTGGATAATATTCCTTTTCCATGGGATTTGAATTCCTTTTTTTAAAGCAATTGATACTGATGATTGTATACCATCTTCATGGTGGCCATATCCAAAATAACTACCAGCAAACCATGTCCCATGAACTCCTTGAATTTTTTTTAGGTTTGATTGTGCATTGTGAGTATGTAAATTGAATATCGGATGTTTTAATTTAGCAGAATTTAAAATAAGTTTATTATCAATTTCATTTATTGGATTAACAGTTACAAAATAATTTTCTTTATAATTTGTTTTTTGTAAAGAATTCATCCAATAAGATAAGCTAAATTTATCATATTTTTCGCCTAAAAAATTCCAACTAGACCAAATCTTTTTATTTTTAGGCATAAAATTTTGATCTTTATGAAGGAATATTTCATTTTCATTGTAAGTAAATTTACTTAAAATTCTTTTTTCATCAATTGTTGGATTTGCAATTATTTTCAGAGCTTGATCAGCATGAGTAGCCAAAACGACTTCATCAAATGAATAACTATTATTTTCGCTTATTAATGTAATTTTATTATTATTTCTTATTAATTTTATAACCTTTTCATTAAACTTTGATTCAATATTTGTTTTTGATAAAACTTTTTCTATATAAGATTTCCCTCTATTAACTAATGTTTTCCATTTCGGTCTTAATAAAAAATTAAATAAATCATTTTCGATAAAAAAAATTATAAAGGATTTTATTGGAAAATCCTTAATATATTTGATATCTGTGGACCAGATAGAAGATGCAATTGGATAAATATGATATTCCAAAAAATCACTAGAATATGATGTTTTTTTAAAAAAATCACTTATGCTTAAATTATCAATATTCACATTTTTTAGAATATACGGTGCTGATTTATAAAATCTAATTATGTCTCTAATAATTTTTATATATACAACATTTTTAAAATTTTTTATTTGATTATGAATATTTTTAGAAGAATACTCTAAATTATTTTTTTTTGAAGATATTGACAAAGACATCTCACTATCTTGTATATCAATATTCAAAATCTTAAAAAAATTACTTAAGTCAGGATAGGATTTTTCATTAAATACTATAAATCCAGTGTCTATATCTATATGATTACCTGAATCATTTACTGTTATAGTTCTTGTATGGCCACCAAAATAATTATTTTTTTCAAAAATAGAAACATTATAATCTGTTGATAATAAATAGGCTGCACTTATTCCACTTATTCCAGATCCTATAATAGCTATTTTTTTTTTATTTTGCATAATTTTTATTTAAAAAACAATTCAATAATAAAAAAGCAATAGCTATTCCAAATAAATTGAATAAAATATCAAGAAATGAAAAACCCCGCCCGGTATAAATTTGTAAAATCTCTATAAGAAAACTATAAATACTACAAAAGATAATGAGTTTAATTTTGTTTAAATAAATTATATTGAAAAGAGAATACAATATAAATAACAATATACTGTGAATAATTAATGAATTTTTATCTGATGGATGACTTTCCTTTTCTACAATTGACGTTACTAAAAAAGAATCTAAAGGAAATAAAAATGCTAAAGTTAATAAAATCAGATATAAATATGAAATTATCTTATAACTAAACAATTTGGACATATTTTAAAAAGAGGAATATGGTGTTTTGAGAAAATCTATTTCTTCTTGACTAGAGACACGATTTAAAATTTGATTTCTATGTGGAAATCTTCCAAATTTTTCAATAATTTCATAATGGCGTTGAAAAAAAAATTTAATATCTGAAAATTTTGAATCATTAATAAAATTAGTATTAAGTAATTCAATTGCTAATTTTTGATCATTTACATTTTCACTATGTATTAATGGAAGGATAAAAAAAAGTTTTTGATCATTATTTGCCAATTCTTTATGGTATGATTTTTCTAATCCAACTTTACAAAAATCTAAAGATATATAATCAAATTCAAAGGATTTGGAGTTTCCTCGAAATATATTTCTTGAAAATTGATCAATCAATATGATTAGGGCAAGACTTTCTTCAGCATAATTTTTCCAATTTTCAAAATCTCCGTTAATTGCCATTTTGTGTTGTTTTAAAAAGTTTTTTTTAATTAAGTTATCGTATTTAATATTTTTATCAAACCATTGAATTGGCTTACTTTTTTTAAACCAAAATTCTAAAATTTCAGAAGCATATTTATGCATTACTTATCAACTATTGAATAGTATATATAAGCAATTCTTAAATATAAAAGTCTTAAAAAAGGAAAAGGAAATTTTTTTGGCAGACCTTGATATATTTTAGAAATTCTCATTTCTTTAATATTTGATCCTCCAATTAAATTTGCTAGCTCCTTTCCTAAAAAAGGGGCGGTATTAACTCCATTAGCGCAATATCCAAATGAATGATATATTTCATCATCAGAGAGTTTTCCTACTGAGGGAGTTAAATCCCTGGTAATTGCTACAAATCCCGACCATCTATAATCAATTGCTACATTTTTCCATAGGGGAAAAATTTCTTTAAATCTTTTTTCAATCCAATATGACATTTTGAGAGAAGATTCCTTACTGCCATTAAGATCGCCCCGTGCACCAAATAAAATTCTATTATCTGGTAATAATCGGTAATAAAATAAAAGATTTCTAGCATTTAGAATAGGATTTAAAGTTAAAAAATTGTGCATCTTTAATTCGTCATTAGATAATTTCTTAGTTACTATAATATTGGATATTGCAGGTAAAATTCTATTTTTAAATTGAGGTAAAAAATTATCTTGATAAAACCCGTTAACTGCAAATACAATTTTTTTACATAAAATATTTCCCATTTTTGTTATAACTAGATACCCATTTTGGGTTTTTTCAACTTTTAAAACTTTGCTATTAGAAAATAATTTAACTTTATTATCATAACATGCTTTAGCAATTCCAAGTAAAAATTTTAATGGATTTAAGGCACAACCTGGCTCATAAGATACAGCTCCATATTGTTCTGATCCAGTGTGACCGATGGAATTAAATTCTTCTTTCGTATAACTTTTAGTTTTAATGCCAAAATATTTTGTTAAATTATTAGAGTCTTCTTTCATAGAATCAAAAAAACTGGGATGATGTGCAACTTCAAAATTTAAATTTCCAACTATATCACAATTAATATTATATTCTTTTGCTAATTGAACGGTAAAATTTGATCCATCAACTTGGTCTTTATAGTAACGTTTTACCTCATCTAAACCGTATTTTTTTATTAATTGATTTGTAGATAATTTTGTTGGTCCCATACAAAGGAAACCAGCATTTCTTGCAGAACTTCCGTATCCAATTTTAATACCGGCCTCAACTAAAGATACTTCAAATCCAAATTTTTTTGAAAGTTGCAGTGCACAACTGAGCCCTGTATAGCCGCCACCTATAACAACAATATCAGATTTTATATCTGATTTTATTGTAGTTTGTATAAAATTTACATCAGGCTTAGTATTCTCCCAATAACTATTCACGGGATTTTTAAAATTATACATATCCTGGTGATATAAAGAATTCATTTTTAATACATATATCACTATAATATTGAAGATAAGGAGAAAATAATGAAAGGATACTTAATCGCTCAAATTAATGTCAACAACTTGGAAAATTATAAAGAATATTTAAAAAATGTTACGCCAATTGCCCAAAAATATGGTGGTGAATACATAATTAGGGCTGGAAAATATGAAGTAATGGAAGGTGATTGGCCCTTTAAAAGAAATGTAGTTATAAAATTTCCAAGTATAGAAAAAGCAAAAGAATTTTACACATCAAAAGAATATGAACCAATAAAAAAAATTAGAGCTGATAATGCAGATAATAATTTAATATTAATTGAAGGGGCAGATTAATTGTTATAAGCCTAATTCTAGATATGACTTTTCAAGTTTTTTAATTGCTATACCGTATGCCGCAGTTCTGTAATCTTTTAGTTTAAATTTATTCTTCATAGTTTTAATTTCTTGAAAGGCGGTTCTCATACTATCTTCAAGGCCTGAATTAACAATATCTTCTTCTTTAGCTCCATAAACAATAGATTGTATTGATTTTTTAGATATTTTTTTATCAGTAATTTGATTTATTGCTTCTACAATTTCTCTTCCTCTATTTTCTTCATATCTTCTATTCATACGACCAAGACGTATATGAGAAATTCCCCTGATCCATTCCATATAAGAAACAAATACACCACCGGCATTAGCATAAATATCAGGTAATATTGGAATATTTTTTTTAATCAATTCAGAATTAGCACGAAAGCTAATGGGTCCATTAGCTGCTTCTACAATTAATTTTGCTTTAATTTTATTTACATTTTGTAAAACAATTGCATTTTCTAAAGCTGCAGGAATTAAAATATCACAATTAACATATAAAGATTTATCTGGATTTTTTTCAAAATTTCCATCGGGAAATCCATTAATTGTTCCTTTCTTTTCTTTATATTCAATTAAATTTGAAATATTAATTCCATTTTTATCAAAAATCATCCCTTCTCTTTCAGATATACAAATTATCTTAATACCATCTTCATTTAAGCTTCTAGCTGTATTACTACCTACATTTCCAAAACCTTGTATACTTACTTTTTTATTTTCATAATTAGCATCTAGCTTATATTTTTTTAATTCATCAGGGTGACGAAAAAATTCTTTCATTGCTTGATGAACACCTCTTCCAGTTGCCTGAAGACGACCTCTGATACCACCGTGTTCTAAAGGTTTGCCTGTTGCAACTGACATCCAATTAATGTCTTCTGGATGAAGTGATTTGTATGCATCACAGATCCAACTCATCATTTTTGGATTTGTTCCTACGTCAGGAGCTGGAACATCTCTTGCGGGACTTAAAGTCCCTCTTCTAGTTAATTCTCTGGTAAATTTTTTTGTAATAATTTCTAGTTCATTATCGCTAAAGTTAGATGGTTTAATTTTTAATCCTCCTTTAGCCCCTCCAAAAGGAACATCAACAATAGCGCATTTATAGGACATTAATGCTGAAAGCGCTTCTACTTCGTCTTGATTGATGTCTGGAGAAAATCTCAATCCACCTTTTGTTGGCAATCTATGTGTACTGTGTATTGCTCTCCATCCTCTAAATATTTGAATTTTACCTTTAATTTTTACAGGAAATTTTAATTGAATAACAGAACGACACGCTTTTATAATTTTAGATATATCTTCAGAAATTTTTAATTTGATGATTGCATCATCTACAAATGCTTCAACATTTTGTCTAAATGTTTTTCTTTTTTCTGAATTTTTCTTAGTCATTATTCTCCTGTTGACTGAAAATCCATATTTGAAAATTTAGCTTTATAATATTTTTCAATAGGATTAAGTTTTATCAAAGTTAATTTAATTGTAGTATTTTCTATTACTAATTCTAATCTTGTTTTATTTTTATACAGTATATCACACTTTTTTGATATACCTGTTTCAATATTGCTAATAGTTGTTTTTTCCATTAATTTATAGCAAATAGTCTTCTTATTAATATAATATAAAGATTATAATATAAACTAAAAATACAAAGGAATTTGACATAATAACATATAAATTACATATATATGGAAAAGTCCAAGGAGTGTGGTATAGAAAATGGTTTCATGACGAAGCAATGAGATTAAATATTCATGGATATGTTAAAAATTCAAAAAATTACAACAAAGTAGAAGCGGTAATTCAAGGTGAGATCGAATCAATTAATAAAATTATTAAACTATCAACAATAGGTCCTCCAAATTCTTCTGTAATAAAAATAACAAAAATACTAATAAATGATAATATAATTTATAATGATTTTGAAATTATATGATTATTTCTAAATTATTTTATCTAATTCATCTATTAAGCGATAAATCTCACTTTCTGTATTATAATGAACCATGCTTGCCCTAACGACACCATCTTCTAAATCAATATTTAAAGCTTTTAAAATACGCCAAGCATAAAAATTACCATTACGAATGCCAATATTATTTTTGACTAAATGATCACAAATTTCCTTTGATGATTTATTTTTAAGAATAAAAGATATTGTTGGGGCTCTATTTTTATTTGCAGATTTTCTTTGACCAATTATTCTAACATTATTTTTACCAGATAAATAATCTAATAAAATGTTAGCAATTTTTTCTTCGTAACTACTAATTAATTTATTTACATATTTTATTCTGCTTCGATGATTGTTTTCAATTTTATTAAAGTGATGGTTATATATATTATCAAAATATTCACTTATTCCAATTAAACAAGCTGTTTCTTCATGGTTAGAACCACCAGGATTTAAAGTTGTGTTTGGAAGTTCATCACTAACAAATTCATGATTTTGATTAGGTAAATTTTTTAATAGATTATATTTACCATATAAGAGTGATAAATGCGGTCCAAATGTTTTATATAAACTAAAAGCATAAAAATCTACATCAAGATCTTTTACATCAGGCAATCCATGTGGAGCATGAGAAACTCCATCTGCAACAATTAATGATCCATTTTCATGAACAATCTTTGCTATTTGCTTGATGTCATTATTTGTTCCAACAATATTTGAAGTATGAGTAACTGCAACAATTTTTGTTTTTGGTGTTAGAATTTTTTTAAGATCATTAATTTCAAGTTCAGCTGTTTCATTATTGATTTTCCATTCAATAATTTTTGCTCCTTTTTTTTCTAATCTTCTCCAAGCACCTATGTTGGCTTCATGATCTTGATTTGTAACAATAATTTCATCATTTGCTTTAATATTTTCTGATAATGCATTTGATAAAACGTAAAAATTCATAGTAGTAGAACTAGCTATAATTACTTCTTCAAAATTGGCATTAATCATTTCAGAAAAAAGTTTTATGCCTTCATCCATTTTTTGACCAGCAATTTTTGATGATTCAAAATCTGCATATGGTTGAACTTTAGTTTTTAACATAAAATTATTTAAGGTATCTATTACTGTTTTAGGAACATAACTGCCCCCTGCATTTTCAAGAAAAATATTTTTATTTACTTTATCATCTGAAAATGATGGAAATTGTTTTCTTATAAAATCTATATCAAGTTCTATATTCGTAGACATATTTTATTTTTTTTCTTTCATTTCAAGATCACTAAGATGATATTTTAAAGCTTTTGAAGATAAAGTGATTTCATATAAATAAATAATTAAAGCAATAATTATCGATAATAAGCAGGATGCAAAAATAAACTTTGCAATAAATTCAAGTCTTATAAAAAGAAATAAAACGGATAACATATTAAGTAAGAAACTTAATCCCATAAAAAGTTGCGCTCTTCTAAGTAATTTTACTCTTGATTCTAAAATCAAAAATTGTTTTTGAATGTTTGCAGGTGAGTGTTTCTGATAAATATATTCATCGTGCATTGATCTAATTAAAACACTTAATGTGTGAAAACGGTTTGAAAAAACTGACATCATCAGAGGTATTGCTGGAAACATAATAGCTATAAAAACATAGTCAAAATTCATTAAGCAACCTTAGCTTTATCTTCATAAGTACTAATTGGAGGGCATTCACAAAAAAGATTTCTGTCTCCATATACATTATCGATGCGTTTAACTGGAGGCCAATATTTATTGTCAAATCTATTATCAGGATAGAATGCAATTTTTTTTGAATAACAATGATTCCAATCTTCTTCAATCATTTCATTAGCAGTATGAGGAGAGTTAACTAGAGGATTATCTTCTAAAGAATATTCTTTGCCAACTTTATTAATTTCATTTTTTATTGATATCATAGCATCACAAAAACGATCAATTTCATCTTTTGATTCACTTTCAGTAGGTTCTATCATTAATGTCCCAGGAACAGGAAAACTTTGTGTGGGTGCGTGAAAGCCATAATCAATTAAACGTTTAGCAATATCTTCTTCGCTTATTCCTTTTTCCTTTTTTATCGGTCTAATATCTATAATACATTCATGTGCAACTTTTTCATTTTGCCCAGTATACAATATTGGAAAATATTTACTAAGACGTTTAGCTATGTAATTTGCATGCAATAATGCTATTGTGGTTGCTTGTGTTAAACCAAGACCGCCCATCATCTTTATATAGGCAAAAGAAATTGGTAAAATTGAAGCACTTCCCCAATGTGTTGAAGATATTGTACCAAATGATTTTGTTTTTTCAGATTTAAATGGATCATAGATATGTGTTGGTAAAAAATTAGTTAAATGTTTCTTCACAGCTATTGGTCCAACTCCAGGCCCTCCCCCTCCATGAGGTATACAGAACGTTTTGTGAAGATTAATATGACAAACATCAATGCCAAATAAAGCTGGTTTTGCCAAACCAACCATTGCATTTAAATTAGCACCATCAAGATAACATTGTCCTCCATTTGAGTGAATAATTTCACAAATTTTAACAATTTCTTTCTCAAAAACACCGTGTGTAGATGGATAAGTTATCATTAATGCTGCAAGTGTTTCTGAGTATTTAGATGCCTGCAATTGCAAATCATTAATGTCAACATTTCCATTTTTATCGCATTTAATTACAACTACCTTCATACCTGCCATAACAGCAGATGCAGGATTGGTGCCATGAGATGAACTAGGAATTAAACAAACATTTCTTTTTTCCTGTTTTTTATCTCTTAGATAAGCTCTTATAGTCATCAATCCTGTATATTCACCCTGTGCCCCTGAATTAGGCTGTAAAGATACCTGGTCAAAACCAGTAATATGAGAAAGCATTTTAGTTAAATCTTCACTTAATTTAAGATAACCTTTTACCTGGTCCATTGGCACAAATGGATGAATTCTTGCAAATCCTCGATATGCAATTGGTATTAATTCTGTTGCGGCATTTAATTTCATTGTACAAGATCCTAAAGGAATCATAGCCCTATTAAGTGCTATATCTTTATCAGCTAATATCTTTAAATATCTCATCATTTCAGTCTCAGATCTATATTTTTGAAAAATAGGGTGGTTTAAATAAGTAGATGTCCTCTTTTTATTTTGATGGATACCAAAATTTTTCTCATTATTTAATTCTTTTGAGATATTTTCATAATTTATATCAATATTAAATATTGAAAGTAATTTTAACACATCTTTTTTACTTGTTGTTTCATCTAAAGAAATTCCAATACGATCTTCATCAATAAAGCGAATATTTATAGAATCATTTAGAGCTTTAAAAAAAAACCTGTTAGACATATGATTTGTATGAATAACAATAGTATCGAAGAATTCTTGAGAATAAATATTAAATTTAGACATGATAGAACGTGCTAAAATTTTAGTTTTTTTATGAATATTTTCTGCAATAGCTTTAATGCCTTCAGGTCCATGGTAAACCGCATATGCAGCACTTACATTTGCTAGTAATGCTTGAGAGGTACAAATATTGCTAGTTGCCTTGTCCCTTCTTATATGTTGTTCTCTTGTTTGAAGTGCCATTCGAAATGTTCTTTTCCCACTTTTATCTATTGTAACTCCAATTATTCTTCCAGGCATTGATCTTATGTATTTATTTTTAGTTGCAAAAAAAGCAGCATGTGGACCGCCAAATCCTAAAGGAGTTCCAAATCTTTGAGAACTTCCAAAAACTACATCGGCATTCATTTCTCCAGGAGGTTTTATTAATGCCAAGCTCATTAAATCTGTAGCTACAGAAACAAGCAATTCTTTTTTATGACAAAATTTAATTAGCTCTTCTAAATTATTTAAATGACCAAAAGTATCAGGATATTGAAATAAAACTCCAAATGCATTTTTGATATTTGATTCATTTATTTTATCAATAATTTTAATTTCTATATTCAATGGTTCAGCTCTTGTTTTGATCACAGATAAAGTCTGTGGATGACATGAAGAGTGAACTAAATAAATATTATTTTCTTTTTTTAAACTGTGCCTAAAGCAAAGCATCATTGCTTCAGCAGCACTGGTACCTTCGTCCAAAAGAGAAGCATTGGCAACATCCATTTTAGTCATATCAATAACAAGTTGTTGAAAATTCATAAGCATTTCTAGTCTTCCTTGTGATATTTCAGGTTGATAGGGTGTGTAGGCAGTATACCAACCTGGATCTTGAATCATATTTCTATGGATAACGCTGGGAGTGATGTTATTATAGTATCCCATACCGATATAACTTTTAAAGTTTTTATTAGTTCTTGATAAAGAAGACATTTCATCTAGCATTTCTATCTCTGAATCAACTGATTCAATGTCAAGTTTATCTTTAATTAAAATATTTTCTGGAAGAATTGATTTTAATAATTCATCTAATGTATTGCAATTAATCATTTCCAACATTAGTTTGTGATCATTATCATTAGATCCGATATGTCTATATGTAAATTGAGAGAAACTTTTCATTGTTTATTATTTAATCATATCCTTATATTGTTCTAAGTTCATTAATTCATTTAATTCATTTAAATCATCTAATTTAATTTTCATATACCAGGCAGAATTTTCAGGATCTGAATTTACTAATGAAGGATTGTTTTTTAATTCATTGTTAATCTCAACAATCGACCCACTTACTGGTGTGTATAATTCGCTGGCTGCCTTTACTGATTCCACTACTCCTACTTGCTCACCTTTTTTTACATTTTTATTTATTTCAGGTAATTCAAAAAAAACTACATCTCCTAATTGCTCCTGCGCACTATTTGTTATTCCTACAGTTCCTATATCATTATTACATTCAATCCATTCGTGATCTTTAGTATATTTTTTAGTCATTAAATGCTCCTTAATATTTTTTATAATTATGATTAACGAAAGGCATTTTAACTACAATTGAATCTTCCTTTTTTCCTCTTGATTCAATAAAAACTTTATTGCCAATAATAGCATACTTTTCTTCTACTAATCCCATAGCTATAGGTTTTTTTAATGTAGGACTATAACTACCACTAGTGACTTTTCCTATCAATCGATTTTGATTATTATAAATATTATTATTATTTCTGGGAATAGATTGATTTAAGGATAAAATACCAATTCTTATTTTTTGATTTTTATTAGGGTTTTTATTTATAAACTCAATTGCCCCTTTAAAATTCATTTTATTTTTTCTTAATTTTGGTATTGTCCATAATAAAGATGCCTCTTTAGGGTTAATATTCTCATTTAATTCATTACCATATAAACATAATCCTGCTTCGAGTCTTAATGTATCCCTTGAACCTAATCCGCATAGAAATGCTTCATTGGAACTTAATATTTTTTTTACTAACTGCGTGACAATATTATTTGGAATAGATAGTTCAAAACCATCTTCCCCAGTATATCCAGAACAACTAATAAGAATTTCAAAATTATCATAGATTAAATTTTTAATTTCCATAAAACTTAATTTCATTATTTCTGGAAATATATTTGACAATAATTCTCTAGATCTTGGTCCTTGTACTGCAATTAATGAATAGTTATTTCTTGTATTAATTAGATTCGTAGTTCCTAAAGTTTCACTCAAAACTTTAAGATCTACAAATCTTCTTGAGGCATTTAAAACAATATAATATAAGATTTGATCTTTATTGTTAATTATTTTAGAAATTATTAGATCGTCAATAATTCCTCCATTGTCATTTAAAATAAATGAATATGCAGATTTTCCTATTTTTAAATTATATAAATCTAAGGGAATAATATTCTCAAGTTTTTTTGTAGTTTGTTCATTCGCAATTATGTTAATTTGTAACATATGTGATACATCAAAGATTCCACAATCTGACCTTGTAGCAAGGTGTTCTTTTATTATTCCATTTTTATAATTTATAGGCATATTATAACCTGAAAACGGAATCAATTTAGCATCATTTTTAATATGAAAACTTTCTAAAAATAATTTCTTAATTTCTTTATCCATATGTAACAACAAACTAGCTAACCCCTTCTGTCGCTGCTACCTGAGAGATTGCCTAAAAGACTTCACCTTCGGTGGGGTTGTAAAACCCTCTTTCCAGATTTTTTTTTAGCGGTCCTTTATGCCTGAGATTTTCGGGGGTTCCTTGATCCTTCGGCTCTGATTAAATCAGCATCTCCCGCTAATATCAATTATATATTGTATTAATGTTTATCGCAAGTAATACAGTTCTATGTTGATTCACCAAATTTCATAGGAGGGGATACTGATGTTGTCATCCAGCAATCATAAAAATTACCTTGAATATTGACTTTTTCAATAATCCACTCAAAACCTAGCTTAGAACCCTTGATATCAGTTATTTCTATGAAAAATAAGGCTATATTTTCTGAACTCATAACAAGAGATATATTGTGACTTTGATGGTTAATCATAGAAATATATGATTGTGAATACATCATTTTAGTAAATTTTGCTAAAGGGCCAGTATATTTTTTATTATTTGGATGAGCAAATTCAAATGTTTGTTCGATACCAAAATCTTTATATGGAATATCGTTATTGTTTAGTGCACTTAATTGAATGGCAATCACTTGTTGTGGTTTTAATAATGGCGAAGGTTTTAGTAAATCAGCGTAAGAAATCTTACTAATAGATAAAATAAATATAAAGATTAAGATAAACCTGTTCATATTAAAATATTAAATATTATTATTAATATAGTAATTAATACTTTTATCCAAACATTCTATTAAATAATTTGCTTCATCTATATTAATAATCAATGGGGGTTTTATTTTAACTACATTATCATAAGGACCATCTGTACTCAGTAAAAGTCCTAATTTTTTTGAATGATTAATAATAAAATTTGCAATTTTAGAATCTGGCAAATCAGGATTACCTTTTTCTACCAAATCAACTCCTATAAAAAGTCCCTCTCCTCTAACATCACAAATTTTATCTGGAAATTTATTTTTTAAATCATTAAACTTGATTTTTAAATAATTTCCAATTTTTTGAGCATTTTCTTGCAATTTATTATTTTCAATTACTTCTAGAACTGCCTTACCTGCAGCTAAACTTACAGGGTTTCCTCCAAATGAATTAAAATACTCCATTCCATTGTTAAAAGAATCTGCAATTTCTCTAGTTGTTATGACTGCAGCTATAGGATGCCCATTACCCATTGGTTTACCAACTGTGCATATGTCAGGAATCACTTTTTGCTCTTCAAAAGCCCAAAAATTTTTACCAATTCTTCCAAATCCCGTTTGAACTTCATCAGATACGCAAACACCATTATTAGATTTTATTTTATTAAAGATTTGTTTTAAATAATTTGGAGGAAGAATTATTTGACCTCCGCAACCAAGTATGCTTTCACTAAAAAAAGCAGAAATTTTTTTATTAAAAGCAACATTATCTATTAGTTCTTTACCTTCATTAATATATTTATTTATCCACTGATTTTCATTAAATCGATACTTACCTCGCACCGCATCAGGCATATCTAAAATATGAACATTAGAGTTTCTTCCCTGGCCACCTTTACTTTTAAATTTGTATGGACTTAAATTTATAAGACTATCTGTATGACCATGATAAGCATTATCTATAACTATATATTCGCTACCATTAGTGAAGTTATTTGCCATTCTTAGCGCAAGATCATTGGCTTCAGAACCCGAACAAACGAAGTAAATAACTGAAAGTTTTTTTGGAAAATATTTTAATAATTTCTCTGAATATTCTTCCATAATATTATAAAGATATCTTGTATTTGTATTTAATATCGAGGCTTGTTTGTATATTGATTCAACAACGTGATCGTTACAATGGCCAACGATATTTATATTTCCTATTGCATCAAGATATTTTTTGCCATTAATATCATAAAGATACATTCCCTTTGATTTCACTAAATGTATAGGTTCATTATAATGAAGCGAAAAATTTGGACCAATATGATTAAGTCTATTATTAATGATTTTATTTTTCATAATTACATACATTTAATAAATTATTTGTGAAATCAGAATATATTATGTTATCAAATTTAAATAGCAAGTCCCATGCATCATTTTCGCTAATAGATAAGTATTCATTGTCAGGGTATTTAAGTTTTTGTTTTGATGCCATAGTTACAGTAATGCTTAACCTGGTCATTATTAAAATCATTATTAATTCTATCTCATCTTTATTTAGTTGAAAAATTGAATGGTATGATTTTACCATATAATTACATTTTTGAATAATATCATCTGTATTCATTAAGGCATAAGCTAAAGCAACAGTTAACTCACAAATAGTTGGTGCATAAATTGAATCTCCATAATCTAATAATCCAACAATTTTATTTTTAGAACATAAAATATTATAATTATTTGCGTCACCATGAATCACTGAATATCTAATATTGGATAACTTTGGTTTTACATATTTTAAATATGATTTAATGACTTTTTTTATTAAATTTCTCTTAATCTTTTCTGGAAATATTTCTAAATCTTCTTCTATCCATTCAATATTAATTGAATTCCAAATAAATTTTCTATGTGCAGCTGAGTGATCAAAATTTAATAATGATTTAGACAAATTACCAAGAAAAATAGAAAGATTTTTACATAATTGATCATTACCTTGATGATGCGCAAATATATCACCTTTTAAAAAACTTAATATTCTCACAAAACATTCTCGATTTTTTAAATCAGTAAATTTTTTTATATCTTTATGAGATATTATAGGAATATATTTAGAAACTGAACTATTTGACAAATATTCTAACATAGAATCTTGAAGCGTTAGTGTATTAATATTTTCATAAGGATTGGATATTTTGATTACAAAATTTTTATTATTATTAGTTGTAATTTTTAAGTTGTAATCTCTTTCACTATTTAATTTAATTGAATTAATGATATTGGAATCTAAAAAATCATAATTTTTATATATCCATTTGAATAATATATCTTTATTTATTAATGGAGGTGATGTATCAAAAATTGACATAAAAAGAATATATTTAGAATATAACAATAAGCAATAAAAAATAGAATATATATGAAATTTTCAATAATGAAAAAAGAAATATCAAAAAAAAATTTTTTATGTATTGGGGCATGTCATAGAGACAATATTTTATTACTAAAAAATAAATATAAACTTTTTAGAACAAATCCAGTTACTTTTAAAACATTGCCTGGTGGGGTTGCCTCTAATATAGCCAATAATTTGATATTATTTTCTAAAAATGTTTATCTTCTATCATTAAAAATAAATAATGATCTAAAAGAACGTATTATCAATAAAAAAATAAATTATCAGGTTATTAAAGAGGTAAAAAATGATTCTTTTTATACAGCGATTTTAAGTCAAAAAGGTAAATTAATTATAGGATTAGCATCAAATGATGCTTATGAAAAAATTAAAGATATTAATTTAATTAAATTAAATAAATATTTAAACAAAGATACATGTGTAATTATGGATTTATGTTTTAATAAGAATCTAATCAAAAAAACAATAAATTATTTTTATAATAAGAAAATTTCTATAATGGTTTCTGGTACTTCAATTTTTAAAATCCAAAGAATTAAATATTGTTTAAAGAAAATAACTGCATTATCTCTTAACGAAGAAGAAATATTTATGTTAACAAATAAAAATAATATTATTGATTCTATTAAATATATCATCAAAATAAATCCTAAAATATCTATTATTGTTACAAGAGGTTCTAAGCCTGTTATTATGATTTTAAATAAAATTATTTATAAAGGTATTGTGCCAAAAATTAATTTAAGAAATGAGAATGGAGCTGGCGATGCTTTAGCTGCTATTTTTTTTCTTTCTTTAAAAGAAAATATAGATCCATTTAAAATTTTATCTTTTTCGATTGCTTCCGGATGTTTAAAAGCGATGGATTATAAGTACAAAAGTTTTCCTAAATATTATAAAAAACTTCAATTATTGCAAAAAAGTATAAAAGTGAGAATTATATGAATAATAAAATATTAATTGATAAGGATGTCAAATATGCCATTAAAAATAAGCAACCAATAGTATCGTTAGAAAGCACTTTAATAAGTCACGGTCTTCCTTACCCATTAAATATTGAAGTAGCAAAAAAATCAATTAAAGTTATTAAATCAACCGGATCATTGCCTGCTACAATAGGAATTATTGATGGCTATATCAAAATTGGATTAAATGATGAAGATATTAACATCTTAGCAAAAAAGAAAAATGTTCAAAAAATATCCCGACATAACATTGCTCTCGCAATGAAAAAGAATTCTTATGCATCAACAACAGTAGCTTCAACTATGATGATATCATCTTTAGTTGGTATCAAGGTTTTTTCTACGGGAGGTATCGGTGGGGTACATAGAAATTCTCAAAAAACATATGATATTTCTTCTGATTTAATTGAATTGCATAGAAAAAATATGATTGTTGTTTCTAGTGGTGCAAAATCTATCTTAGATATATTTAAAACTAATGAATTGCTTGAAACTTTAGGAGTTACGAAGATTGGATATAAAGTAGATAATGTTCCTGGTTTTTGGTGCCGAAAAACAAACTTAAATGTAGATCTAAAGATTAATAATTTACAAGAACTATTAAAAATTATTGAAAACAGAAATCTAATAAATCAAAACGGCAGTATATTAATTTATAATCCAGTTGAAAAAAAATATTCAATAAAAAATAATGATATAGAAAAATGGATTAATAAAGCCCAAAAGAAAGCAGAAAAATATAAAATAAAAGGGAAAGAATTGACGCCATATTTATTGAAAGAAATATCTGAACTTTCTAAAGGAAAGACAATTAAAGCTAATATGTCTTTAATTATAAATAATGCAAAATTAGCTGGTAAAATTGCTAATAAAATGAATAAAATATTATGGAAGAAGTGAGATTTTTTCTTTTAATAACGAAAAGAATTCTTTAACATTAACATTATCTGCAACATAGCAATTTGCTTCACGATTAGTAACTTTAAGCCAGTCAACAATGGTCTTACCCATAGTTAATTCTGATTCTTCTTCAACAATAACATTTAAAAATTTAAGATCAAATAAATCATTATTTAATAAATATCCTATAACACACGGGTCATGTAAGGGTGATGAATTTGTATTATATTTTTCTTTATGAAATTTCGAATAAAAATTCATTAAATCTTTAAAGAAATAAGAAGTTTTATTTCCTATTGATAAAAAATCTTTGATAACATTCTCATCAACTAATACTTTATGAGTTACGTCTAATCCCATCATTACTATTGGAATCTTTGATTTCAAAACTATATTTGCTGCCGTTGGATCAACAAATATATTAAACTCTGCCGAGGGAGTTATATTACCTATAGTTTTTGCAGCTCCACCCATAAATATAATCTTTTCTATATTATTAGCTATTTGAGGGTATTTAGTTAAAGCTCTTGCAATGTTTGTCAGAGGACCTGTTGGACAAAGATAAATTTTTTCTTTACTCTTTTTACATTGTTCTATTATAAAATCTACAGCATGTTCTTTTTGGATTTTATATCCCTTTTGAATATTAATATCCTCTCCTTCGTAATCTAGACCACTTTTACCATGAACATGGTCTGCTGTTACCAGTTTTCTTTTAATAGGAGAATTGCATCCAGCATAAATATTAATATTTGTTTTATTAATAAAACTGCATATTTTTAATGCGTTTAAGGTAGCATTATTTAAAGTTGTATTACCTGCTACACAAGTAATTCCGAGTAAATCAATTTCGCTTGATGCGGCTGCAAACATAATAGCTACAGCATCATCATGACCCGGATCACAATCTAAGATTATCTTTTTCAATTTATTATATAAAACCTCTTAATGGAAAGGATTTTTTTCTTTGAAGCCAATTGGTATTTTTATAATCGCATTTTCCGTCAATTATGTGGAGTGTATATGCATGTCTTGATTTTGAACTCATATTCATTCCAGATAAATGGGGTAACTTTCCATCAATTACTATTAATGTACCCTTTTTAACCTCTAAAGGTGTGTCAATTTTTCCATACGGAGTTGTATCTATTTCCTTCATACTCATTTTATTGTTAATTTTAGTATATAATTTTCTAAGTGGGCCTTTGTGACCCCCGATTTGAGTCCATAAACATCCATTACTTATTCTTGCATCTTCTATTGCAAACCAAAATCCAATTGTAGAAAGAGGTTCAGTGTACAAAAAAGATGAATCTTGGTGGCATATAACTTCACCTCCTATCTTAGGTTGCTTAAAAATATACATAGATTGTAATAACAGCGGATTTAAAATACCTAAATGATTTGATAGCTGGTGTAATTTTAAATTTCTTGAAAATTTATTAAATATTGGATCTAAATCATGTAATGCATGGCCAATTTTATTTATTGCAAATTCTTTTTTGACCGTTAATTCCCCATTATCATCTATTGCTCCTTCTTCAAAAAAAAATCTTATTTTATCTCCTGAATCAAGGAAATATTTATCTGAACTGTGGGAATGGTCTTTGGTATTAAATATTGTCATATTTTTAGAAAAATCAAATTTTCTAACAAGATTATTGGCCCTATCTTTTAAAATTTTGCATTCAGAATTAGAAATAAAATTTTCTAATATTAAAAAACCATTATCCTTCCAGTTTTTAGACAAAATTTTACTATCTGAATTTATATCAAAATTTTTAAATTTTTTAAATTTCATTATTAAGCAATAAATTTTGTTATGAATGGTATAGCGATTTTTATTATTTGGAATAGTTTTGGCAATATGAACTTTCCTGATGTGGCCAAGAAAAAAGCAATAACAAAGATTATAAAGGCTAAAATTAAATACTTATATAATCTTGCCTGTCTCGGATTATTTTTTTTAATACTGCGCCTAGAAAAGTAAATCAGTAATACAATAACTAAAACTGCTACTATCAATAATCTAACCATTTATGTTATTTAATACTTAGAGTTTTAAAAAAAACATTAATTATCTTATTTTTTTTTAACAAATTTAAATAATATAGTATATTCAAATAGTTATACTTATATATTAATATATAATATTAAATTTGTATGATTCTTAGACTAAAAATATTAAATATTTTAAATATAAACAAAAAAAAACTTAATATAATCAATATCTTACTTTTTTGATATAGTATAATAAATATGAAATGGTATGTAGTGCGCCACAACTAGGATAGTCCTAGTTAAAGAGCGTGATTAAATAATCAAGGAGTAGTTATGCTTGATCAATTAAAGTCATGGTTAAGAGAGATAGCAGAAGTTGGCCTTCTAATTATAGCTGCTGCAATAGTATTAGAAATAATATTTGGCAGTGCTGTGCCTTTTTTAGGTGTAGGAATATTAGATAATGTAGTTGCTTTAACAGCTCAACTGGGCGCTGAAGGTCTTGTTGGGATAATTACTATAGGCCTAGTTGTCTGGCTATATATGCGCAGATAAGGTCTCTTTTCACAACAAATAAGGAGTATAAGCAATGATGAATACAGTTAAAAGCTTTATTGGATCTGTTATGGATATTGGAATGGCATTAATTCCATTAATTGTAGTTCTTGGAATAATTTTTGGAAATAACATACCTTTCGTTGGTTTTGATGTAGTAGACAATATCTCTATGCTTATCAATGATCTAGGAAGTGGTGGACTAGTTGGCCTAGCCACTGTCGGTATACTTTGGGCACTATTTAGAAGATAAATAAGTAGTTTTCAATTTAACTCTTTAAAAAGCTCTTTAAGATTTAAAATCTTAGAGAGCTTTTTTTTATACAACTCTAAAATTTCCTATTTTTTAGAATAATTCTTAAAATTAAAAAAATAAAAATTATAAATACTGGTATTAAAAGATTTAAAGATAGCAGATTATCTAAATTAAAAGATTTAAGTTCATTAAATTGTGTAAAATTATTACCTATTATAACGGCGAAAAGTACCAAAGGAGTTAAGCCAATTAACGTGCTTATAAAAAAATTAATATATGAAATATTTAAGAATGAAAGACCGACATTTTGTATAAAAAAAGGCATATTTATTGGAAACATTCTAAATAAAATTAGTATTTCTAATGAATTATTTTTAATCTTATTTTCTAACTTCATTATACTTCCTTTAAATTTACTTTTAAAAAAAGAATGGAAGATATTTTTTGATAAAAGAAATAGGCAAAGCGAACCTGTAGCAGTAAATATAATAGCCAAAATATATCCAATAAAAATTCCAAAAACATAACCACTAAATAACCAAACTATAGCTATAGCTGGAAATGATATTAATGCGTATATAAAAATAAAAATAGAAAAAATTATTAATGAAAAAAAATAATAATCATTAACAAAATTTTCGATTAAAAAAAGAAATTCAAATAATAATTGCAAATGCTTTATTCTTTCAAAATTTTATTTAATTCCCCTGTAATTTCTAATTTATTAAGCTCATAATAGCCACCAATATGTTTATTGTTAATAAAAATTTGGGGAATTGTGTGCTTTCCATTAGATCTTTTAAGCATTTCTTCTCTTTTTTCAGGGAATTTGGATAAATGAATTTCTTTAAAATTAATTGATTTTTTTATTAATAAATTTTTTGCTAAAATACAAAATGAACAATTTGGGCCAGTATATATCTCAATCTTATTCTTATTCATTGTATGTAATTTATTTTAATAAATGTTTAACCAATTCTACCCAGTATGAACTTCCTATTGGAAGAATTTCATCGTTGAAATCATATTCTGCATTATGAACAGCTATTTTATGTTTAGAATCACCTTGTCCAATGCAAATATATGAACCAGGCACTTTATTTAACATAAAAGAAAAATCCTCAGATCCCATAACTGGTTTCATATTTCTAATAACATTGTCTTCACCTACAATTTTAGCTGCAACATCAGCAGCAATTTTTGTTTCATTTTCTGAATTATGCGTATAAGGATATCCTTTTTCTATGTAAACAGATGCCGTAGCAGAAAAACTTTTTGCAATATTGCTTGATATTTCATTTATTCTATCAATCGCAATTTTTTTTGTTTTTTCATTAAGTGTTCTTAAAGTGCCTTCTAAAAAAACTTCATCAGGAATAACATTATGTGTTGTACCAGCGTGAAATTGAGTAATGCTTAAAACAATATTATCTAAAGGATCAAGAGTTCTGCTTGATATTGTTTGCAATGCAGATATAATTTGAGATGAAACAATTATCGGGTCAATTGCCTGATGAGGCATTGCGGCGTGACCTCCCTTTCCCTTGACTTTAATTTGAACAGTGTTAACAGCAGCCATAATAGGACCAGAACAAATAGAAAACTTTCCTATAGGAGTTTCTGGCCAATTATGCATCCCAAAAACTTTCGACATTGGATATTTTTCTAAGAGGCCTTCTTTAATCATGACATCAGCACCTCCTCCACCTTCTTCTGCTGGTTGAAATATAAGATTTACTTTTCCGTTAAAGTCAGGATTTTCTGATAAATATTTCGCTGCACCCAAAAGTAGAGTTGTATGACCATCATGTCCACATTTATGGGATACGCCTTCGTTAGTTGATTTATGTTCAAAACTATTCTTTTCCTGGATAGGTAACGCATCTATGTCTGCTCTTAAACCAATTGCATTATCACTGTTACCTTTATTTCCAGTGATTTGCGCAACTATTCCTGTTTTAGCTATATTTTTTTCATAAGAAATTCCCCATTCATCTAATTTATTACAAATGAATTCTGAGGTTTTAAATTCTTTGAATCCTAATTCTGGAATAGTATGCAAATATTTTCTCCATTGAGTCATCTCCGTTTTCATTTTTGCTATACTATTAAGAATTGCCATTACAAAAAACCAAATAAACCTTTTTTATTAAACTCTTTTTCACAATTTTTTAACTGTAAATTGTACTTATCATTATTTTCTTTTACATTATAAGCAGCTTTCAACAACCAGTTTTTATTTTGATAACTTTTCTTCTTCCAGCCATTCTGACCTTCGTGATATGCTAGATATTGATTGTATGCATCATTTTTTGGAATACCTAACATTTTTGAAGTTTTGCTAACATACCAACCAATAAAATCAGTAATATCAGCAAAATTCGCTCTTGATGCATTTGTATTTCCTGTACTATCTTTATACCATTGCCATGTAGGATCAACTACTTGGGCATATCCAAATGCAGAACTTTCTCTTTTCCAGGGTAATATACCTAATAATTTTTTTCTTTCGGGCTTAGCATATTGTTTGAAAGAAGATTCCTGATTAATAATGGCAAGCTGTAAGCTAATTGGAACATCCCATTTATCATATGATTTTCTTGAATCTTTGTACCAAAATTTTTTTTCTTTAAAAATTATACAACTATCAGCTACCTTTGTCGGATTTACTGATGTGCAAGACATAATGAAGATTACCAATATCCAAAAAAGTGAAAAGAAAGTGTTTGTTCTCATTTTTATATTATAAATTATAAATAATAAAATTCATATATTTCTTGATTATGGCAAAAATAATTAATATAGAATTGTAATTTAATGACAAAAATTAATAAAAAAGAAAAGTTAGATTTCCAGGCAGAAGTTAGCCGTTTATTAGATATAGTTGCTAATTCTCTATATAGTGAAAGAGAAATTTTTCTTAGAGAATTGATATCAAATTCAGCAGATGCCTGCGAAAAATTAAGATATCTATCTATAAGTAATGAAAAATTACTTGATAAAGAAAAAGATTTTAAAATAAATATTAAAATTTCCAAGAAAAATAGAAAAATTATAGTTGAAGATAATGGAATTGGAATGAGTAAAAATGAACTAGTTGAAAATCTAGGAACTATTGCTAGGTCCGGAACAACAAAATTCATTGAAAGTATCAAGGAAAATAAAGAAAAGAATGACAATATATCAGCTATAGGTCAATTTGGTGTAGGTTTTTATTCATCTTATATGGTTGCAAATAATGTTACAGTAGAAACTAAAAAAGCTGGGGAAAAAGAATCTTGGATATGGAAATCGGATGGAAAATCAAATTATACTATTGAAGAATCAAAAAAAGAAAAAAAAGGCACAATAATTGAGTTAAGCATTAAAAAAGATTCAGATGAATTTTTAGACTCTTACAGATTAAGATCAATTATTTCAAAATATTCAAATTATATAACATTTCCAATAACTCTTCATGACATCGATGAAAAAGATTCTAAATCTGAACAAATTAATGAAGGTGAACCATTGTGGTTAAAAGATAAAAAAAGTATAAAAAATGATGAATACAATCAATTTTATAAGAATATTTCATTTAATTTTGACGATCCTATAAAGACTATCCATTACAAGGCAGAAGGGGTTATTAATTATACATCCCTTTTATATATTCCAACCAATCAGTCATTAGACTTGTTTAATCCTGATAGAAAAAATAAAATTAAACTTTATGTTCAAAAAGTATTTATAAGTGATGAATGTGAAAATATTATTCCAAACTGGTTACGTTTTATACCAGGAATAATTGATTCTGAAGATATTTCACTCAACATAAGTAGAGAAATGCTGCAAAATAATCCAGTAATATCTAAAATTAAGAAAGGTGTAACAAATAAAATTATAAATGAATTAAAATCATTATTGGATAAAGATTTTGATAAATTTATAATTTTTTGGCAAAACTTTGGAGCAGTAATAAAAGAAGGATTGTATGAAAATAATGAATACCATGATGAGATATTAAAAATATTACATTTTAAATATTCTCTAGATGACAATAAATGGATTTCACTTGATGAATACTTAAAAAGTATAAAAAGCGATCAAAAAGAAATCTATTATTTTGCAAATATTGATAAGGAAAATCTTAAACGAAGTCCTCAGTTAGAAGCTTTTATAGATAAAAAAATACCAGTCATATTTATGACTGATCCGGTAGATGAATTTTGGTTACAAAATATAAATAAATACAAAGATAAAGAATTTAAATCTATCACAAAAGGTTCTATAAATTTACAAGATCCAAAAAACAATGCTGATAAAATACATAAAAATAATAATGAAATCAATAACTTAGTTAATATATTAAAAGTTGAACTTAAAAATAAAATTAAAGATGTAAGAATTTCAAAAAGATTAACAAAAAGTCCGTTAATTTTAATTGCTGATGAAGATGGAATTGACATTAATATGGAAAAAATAATGAAAATGCAGAATAAGTCAGTTGAAGATAGCAAAAAAATATTAGAAATTAATCCAAATCATTCAATGATCAAAAAATTATCTAAATCTTTAGATAAATTAAATCATAAAAAAGTATCAAATTTATTATTAGATAATGCATATATTTTAGATGGAAACATAGTAAAAAATCCATCAGAATTTATAGAAAATCTTACAGAAATATTTGTTAAATAAAAATAATAATTAAACTGTATTAACTATCTTGTTATTAACTAAATAGTCACATACTTGAAGGGCTATCATTTCAGCAACTTTAATTTGAGCTTCAAATGTGGAGGCTGCTATATGAGGAGTTAATATGACTTTAGGATTTTTAAATAAAATATTTTTAACAGCAGGTTCTTTTGAAAAAACATCTAAAGCAGCTCCGGCTAATAAGTTATTATTTAGAGCTTCATTTAAATCATTTTCATTTATAATATTTCCACGTGATGTATTAATAATATATGCAGTTTTTTTCATTTTTTTTAATTCATTTGAATTTATAAATGGAATACCATCCATTGAAGATTTGCAATGAAAAGATAGAATATCTGATTCTGATAATAATTCATTTAATGATAAATTAGAAACATTTGAAATATTTGATAATGATATTTTCCTTTTTTCAAAAGAATTTGAATAAATAAGAATTTTAACATTAAATCCTTCGAGTAACTCTATTAAACGTAAAGAAACATTCCCAAGTCCAACTAATCCAATAACTTTTTTTGATAATTCGTTTCCTTTAATAGATTTCTTTTCCCATTTTCCTTCATGAGTAGATTTATTTGAAAGTGGAATTTTTCTTAAAATGCTTAAAATTAGAGCTAACGTATGTTCGGCAGTAGCATTTGAATTAGCCCCCGGTGTATTCATAACAATAATGTTATTTTTTTTTGCACTTTCTAAGTCAATATTATCAACGCCAGATCCTGCTCTCCCAATTACTTTTAAATTATTTCCTGCTGAAATGATTTTGCTAGTTACTTTTGTTGCGGATCTTACTAATAAGGCGTTGTAATTAGGTATTAATTCAATTAACTCTTCTTCATTTAGTCCAGTTTTTATATCAACATCAATATTGTTTTTAATAAAAACTTCTTGAGCCTTTGCATCCATATTATCTGAAATTAATACCTTAAACATTATTTTTAATTTTGTTATAAGACCAGTCTAACCAAGGAAGTAGTAATTTCATATTTTCATTTTCTATTGTTGCCCCGCCCCATAATCTTAAGCTTGGTGGAGCTTTGTTATAACCATTAATATCAAATGCAACTTTTTCATTTTGAAGTATCTTTAACATATCCTTTATTTTATTTCTCTGTTCATTTTCATTAAAATTATTAAACCATTCATCTTTTATCCTTAAAGTAATACTAGTAGAAGATCTTGTGTTCTTATCTTGATTTAAAAATTCAATCCAGTTACTTTTATTAACCCATTCAGTTACGATATGAAGATTATTTTTTGAACGTTTAATTAATTCAGCATTTCCTCCAATAGATTTTACCCAATTTAAGGTATCTAAAGCATCTTCTACACATAACATTGAGGGTGTATTAATTGTACTGCCTTCAAAAATTCCTTTTATAAGTTTTTTATCATTAGTTAGTCTAAATATTTTTGGAATTGGCCATTTTGGTGAGTATTCTTCAAGTCTAGAAACAGCTCTAGGAGATAGTGCTAACATTCCATGAGCAGCTTCTCCCCCTAGTACTTTTTGCCAAGACCATGTAATTACATCAAGTTTGTTAAAATCCATTTCCATTGCAAATATTGCAGAAGTTGCGTCACAAATTGTTAACCCTTGTCTATTATTTGGTATCCATTCAGCATTTGGAACACAAACTCCTGAAGTAGTTCCATTCCAAGTAAAAATCACATCATTATCAAAGTTAACACTATTTAAGTTTGAAATATCACCATATTTAGCGAGATGTGTGTTAACATTATTGATTTTAAGCTGATCAACAACGTCCTTGACCCAATCTTGACCAAAGTTCTCCCAAGCTAAAATATCAACATTTCTTTTTCCAAGTAATGACCAAAGAGCAGATTCTAATGCTCCAGTATCAGAGGCGGGCATTATTCCAAGTAAATAAGAATCTGGTAAATTTAATATTTCTTTAGATTTAATAATTATATCATTTATTTTATTTTTGCATTCTGATGATCTATGAGATCTTCCGATATTAGAATCTGATAGAGCTTTTAAGTTCCATCCTGGCCTTTTAGCACAAGGACCGCTGGAAAAATTTGGATTAGATGGTTTGTTAATAGGTTTACTTGGTATCATCTTATTCAAAATCATATAATACTAAACCATCTAAAGGTTTCGGATCAAACCATGTTGATTTAGGCGGCATATTTATTTTTTTATCAGCAAAAGTTATAACATCTTCTATCTGAGTTGGGAATAAAGAAAATCCTACGGCATATTCTCCAGAATCAACTTTTTTTTCAATAGAATTTAAACCTTTAAAACCAGCCAAGAAATCAATTCTTTTATCATATCTTGAATCTCTAATACCTAGAATTGGTTCAAGTAAATAATAATGTAGCATATTTATATCTAAATTATTTATATGAAATAAATTTTCATCTGGAGTAAATTTAAATTCAATTGAATACCATGACTTGTCTATATACATACCAAATGTTTTTTCTATATTAGGCTTAAATTGTTCTTTATTCTTTTTTACAATAAATTTTTTCTTAACCTCTTTAATAAAATTTTCACTTGAAAAACCATATAAATCTTTAATTAAACGGTTGTAATCTAATATTCTTGCCTGACTTTGTGGGAATGCTGCTACCATAGTGTAATTATAAGCTTCATTACCAGTGTGATTAGGATTTTGATGTTTTTTAAAATTTGATAGTTTTTGCATAGCTTCCATTCTATGATGACCGTCTGCTATATATACCCTATTAATTCCAGTAAATACTTCACCTATATTTTTAATCGTATTAAATGAATTTATCTTCCAAAAAGTATGCAAACAACCATCTAATGATTTAAAAGAATATTCAGGATTATTTATAATTTGCTGATTGATAATACTATTAATTAATTCATTCTCAGGATGTATAACATAGATAGGCCCTATTTGTGCGTTTAAATTTAACATTTGATCAGATCTTTCTTGAGCTCTTTCAATAAAAATTTCTTCATGTCCTCTAATATGAAGATCATCGTATGAAGAAATTTTTACAGTACCTATTATACCAATTTGTGAATGATTGTTTGTGGAAATTTTGTATATATAATAACAATTGGTGTCATCTTTTGATAAAATAGAATTTTGTTTCATCAATTCAAATTGCTTTTTTGAAGCTTGGTATTTATCATTTTCAGAGTTTAAATTTTGTTCATTTGGATTTAAAACATTTAAAAAACTCCATTCATTATTTTTTTTATGGTTATGAACTAACTCTTCTGAAAGATGGTCTGTACTTGGAATAACTACCGATGATACAAAATTCTTATTAGGTCTTAAACCTTTAAAAGGATTAATAAAATACATTTTAAATTATAAAATAAATATTTTTATTATGCAACCTTAGGGAGTGATTCTAAAGCTTTATTGACCTCTGATTCATTATATACATCCTCAGATAATTTATTATCAAAATAATCAGCATAAGCTTGCATATCAAAATGACCGTGTCCGCATAGATTAAATAAAATTGTCTTTGATTCACCCTTTGACTTACATTCTAATGCTGCATCAATTGCACCTTTAACTGCATGATTAGCCTCGGGAGCAGGAATAATTCCTTCTTGTTTTGAGAAAGTGACACCTGCCTCAAAGCATTCCTTTTGTCCATAAGCTTTTGCTCTCATTAATCCTAAGTTATATAAGTGACTTAAATGATAGGACATTCCGTGATATCTAAGTCCTCCAGAATGATTTGCAGGAGGTAAAAAAGCTGAACCTAAAGTATGCATCTTAATTAATGGTGTCATCATTGCCATATCACCATGGTCATACGCATATTTTCCTTTTGTAAAAGAAGGACAAGATAAAGGTTCACATCCAATAATATCAATTTTTTTACCGCCACGAAGTTGTTGACCTAAGAAAGGAAACATAAGTCCTGACAAGTTGCTACCACCGCCTGTACAGCCAACAATTATATCTGGATAATCACCTGTTTGTTCCATTTGTAAAATTGCTTCATTTCCATTTATTGTTTGGTGCATCAAAACATGTCCTAAAACACTACCTAATGAATATTTTGCTACTCCTCCACTTTTTACTGTAGCCTCAATAGCTTCTGAAATCGCAATTCCAAGACTTCCTGGATTATTAGAATCTTCATTTATAAGTTTTTTACCAAAATCAGTTATTTCTGAGGGACTTGGGTTACACTTAGCTCCAAATGACTGCATCATAAATTTTCTATAAGGTTTTTGATCAAAACTAACTTTCACCATAAAAACTTCTATGTCTATACCAAACATTTGACCTGCAAATGCTAAAGAGCTTCCCCATTGACCTGCTCCTGTTTCAGTATAAATTTTCTTTACGCCTTCTTCTTTGTTAAAAAATGCTTGCGGAACTGCCGTATTAGGCTTGTGACTTCCAGTAGGGCTCACTCCTTCATATTTATAATAAATTTTAGCTGGCGTATCTAAATATTTTTCTAATCTTCTTGCACGATATAATGGTGAAGGTCTCCACTGTTTATATATTTCTCTAACTGGTTCAGGTATCTCTATTTCTCTTTCTGTTGAAACTTCTTGCATAATTAAACTCATAGGAAATAAAGGTGCAAAATCATCTGGACCAGCTGGCTGCTTTGTTCCAGGATGAAGTGGCGGCGGCGGCGGACTTGGCAAATCAGCATTGATGTTATACCAAAATTTGGGAGCCTTGTTTTCTTCTAATAAATATTTAACTGAATCTGACATTATAGCTTATATTGACTATAAAATGACGATAAAATCAATAAAAAAATGAAAGTTTTAGTAGAAACAACTTGGTTGGCTAAAAATCTCAAGCGAAAAGATATAGTTATCATAGATTCATCTTGGCATATGCCAAAAGAAAATAAAAATTCATACAAAGAATATATCAATGATCATATACCAGGTAGCGTATATGTAGACTTAGACAATTTATCAGACCCTGAATCAATACTTCCGCATATGCTCCCAAGTTTAGAAAAATTTCAAACTTATATGAGAAAATGTGGAATTAATAATAATTCATATGTAGTAATTTATGATACTAAAGGTTTATGGAGCTCGCCACGTTTGTGGTGGATGTTTAAGTACTTTGGTTTTAAAAATGTTTATGTATTAAACGGAGGTTTAAAAAAATGGAAAAATGAAAAAAAGGTAACCACTAAAAAAATTATTAAAAAAAAATGTGGAAATTATAAATCATATATAGTTTCAAAATATCTTTCCAATAAAAAAAATGTATTAAAATTTCTTAAATCAAAAGATGTTAAAATTGTTGACGCAAGATCCCCGGAAAGATTTATTGGAAAAATTAATGAACCAAGAAAAGGCCTAAGAAAAGGTCATATACCAAACAGTGTAAATATTTTTTGGAATAATCTTATTAAAAAAGATGGAACATTAATTAATGATAATGAAATTAGAACAATTCTAAAAAAATATAAAATTAACAAAAAAAATCAAATTATTTCTACATGTGGTAGCGGAATGACTGCCTGTATAATAACTTTAGCATTAGCAAAAATTAATTTTTCTAGTATAAGTGTTTATGATGGATCTTGGTCCGAATGGGGAAGTGATAATAATCTTCCAATAAATGAATTAAAATGAAGAACAAAAAATATTTTAATCCTGGTTTTATATCAATTGTTATTGCATTATTAATAATTTTATATGGATTGATTAGTTATGTTTTGCATTAGAGCCCTTTTGACCAAAATAAATTCCAAGGAAAACAAAAAATATACCTACAATTGAATTGTAATTAATTTTTTCATTTAACAAAACTACACCCCAAAAAATTGCAAAAATAGGAATTAAATATGCCACATAAGATAAAAATACAGGTCCATATCTAGATATTATATGAAATCTAAGTAAATAAGCTAAGGCTGTAGGAAATATACCCAGATAAAATACAGCTAATATAGAATTCATTGAAGGAATTGAGAAATTATACATTTCATATATGATCATAAAAGGCATTGACATTAAAGAAGCAAAAATCGTTACGATTGTAGTTAGGGTAATTATATTAATATTTTTAAGATTATATGCATAAATAGATGAAATTACGTAACCAAAAGCAGCAAGTATAACTGCAAATTTTGCCAATAACATATAGTCACTGCCAATAAATATATTTTTTAAACTATTGAATCCTAGTAAAAAAATTATACCAATTAATCCTAATATTACAGCTATTAATTTCATAAAATTGAATTTATCATCTGCAGTTAAAAAATGAGAAAAAATAATTGCAAAAATTGGCGCAACTGAAAGTAATAATCCTGCAACATTGGAATCTATATATACTTCAGACCAACTAATTAGAAAAAATGGCAAAAAATTACCAATTAGAGCAATATAAAAAATACTGATATATATTCTTATAGGATATTTAAAGGTGTAACCTTTGTAAAAAAAAAATATTGATAATACAATGGCAGCAATTGTGAGGCGCAAACATGCTACTGAAATGGGATTTATTGAAGTAACTGAAATTTTTATTGCAAAAAATGATGATCCCCAAATCGCACTTAATAGAAATAGTAAAAAAATATTATTATTAAATTTATCAAACAATATATAAATTATTTTTCTGTTTTTTGACTTAGTGGTTTAGGTAATATTTTCTTTTCATAAGATTTCATAAATTCCCCTCTTCTACCTTCCCATAAGTAATCAACGTAATCAAAACTTTCTATATTTCTGTCAGATCGCTCAAAATTTAACCCAAATTCTCTACAATAGCTTGAGTATTCTTCTGCTAATTGTTCAGACAAATTGTAAACTGCCCATTTTTTACTACTCCTATCAAATTTAAAACCATGTTTTTTGAACCATTCTCTATGATAATAAGAGTCTCTGCCAAAAGCAAAAAAAGTAATTTTTTTAGCCATTTTTAACCTTTTTATTATTTTATATAAATTTTAAACTATGTTTTAAAATTAAAATTCGATTTAAATGAGTAAATGATATAATATATTTATTAATGGATTTATACAAAAATAGTGAAATAACAGTTCATGAATTAAAAAAACGTCTAGATTTGGATAAAAATATTCAAATTTTGGATGTTAGAGAAGACTCGGAAAGAAAGCATGTTGCAATAAAACAGAGTATTCATATCAAGCTTTCAGAATTAGAAAAAAGATATTTAGAATTAAAATTAGATGAAAATGTATTTGTTATGTGCCACACAGGCGTAAGAAGTCATGCAGTTGTGTCATGGTTAAAATCTAAAGGATACATTAATGCAGTAAATGTTCTTGGTGGTATAGATGCATGGTCTGCTTTAGTGGACACATCTTTAAGAAGGTATTAACTTCCAATACTTTCTATAAATAAGGCAAAAAATACTAAAAAAAAACCGACAAAAAAAAACACAATCCTAAATTTATACATATTATTAAGAAAAAATGGCAAATTTATTTTTTTAAAAAATAATTGGTAAAGCGGTTTGCTAAATGCTGTAGATAAAAATATTGTTGCAATAAAAATTAAAAACCAATGAAACACTATTTATCTTTTTTAAGATCCTCTATTGATAGGCCCTCATATCTTTCATAAGGAAAATGTATCCAAGGTGAATCTTTTAAATATTCAACATAGTAATTTGGTTTATATGCAGAAACAGATTTATAATATATTACAGCTGTCCTAATAGGTTCATCAAGGTAAAAACCATAAATATGCTCTAACCAGTCAATGCTCTTTTTTAAAGTAATTCCTGAATCCGCTAAATCATCAACTAGAAGTACTTTAGAGCCAATATTTGGAGTAGTTTTTGCTAAATCTCTTGAAAAAATTACCGAACCTCTTTCATCTTTTTTATTACCTTCACCTCGATATGATTCAACAGAAAGTATTGCTAAAGGAATGTTAAAAAGTCTAGCAAAAATATCTCCTACCCTCATTCCACCTTTAGCTATACAAACTACTTGATTAAACTTCCATCCATCATCATAAACCTTTATGGCTAATTCTTCTGTTTTGTTATGATAATCCTGCCATGAAACATGAAGATCATTCATCTTTTAAATACGTACCTTTATAAATTAAAATAACCCTCCAATAATTTATATTATGGAGGGTTAATAAATTATGATTATTGAGGAATATCTCCGTCTATTCCTTCAACATAAAAACTCATTCCTGCAAGCATTCCATCGTCGGCAACTGACCCTGCTGGCACTACAATCTCACCAGCTTGATTTTTAATTGGTCCAGTAAATGGATGTAAAGATCCGTTTTTAATGGCAACTTCCATATTAACTGCTTCTTGAATTAATTTTGAAGGCATTAATCCAGTATGATAAGGTGACATCACAACCATACCTTCTTTCATACCATGCCAAGTATCTTGTGATTTCCAAGTACCATTCAAAACTGCCTCAGTTCTTTCTGCATAATACGGACCCCAATCATCTATAATTGCTGTAAGATGAGCATTGGGACAAAAAGCGCTTTGATCAGAAGCTTGTCCAAAAGCCATTACTCCAGCTTTTTCAGCAGCTTGACAAGGTGCGTATGTATCAGTGTGTTGAACTATTATATCAGCTCCTTGTCCAATAAGGGTATTTGCTGCATCTGCTTCCTTGCCTGGATCATACCAAGAAAAGTTCCAAATAATTTTAATTTTTATATCTGGATTCACTTTTGAAGCAGCTAAATAAAATGCATTTATACCTCGTATAACTTCAGGAATAGGAAAAGATGCTATATAGCCAATTGTATTCGTTTTTGTCATATGACCAGCAATATGACCTATAATTGCTCTACCTTCATAAAAACGAGCTGAATAAGTTGAAACATTGTCCGCTCTTTTATAACCTGTGGCATGTTCAAATTTTACATTTGGAAATTCTTTTGCAACTTCAAGAGTTTGATCCATATAGTTGAAAGATGTAGTAAAAATTAATTCATGTCCAGAAGATGCTAGCTTTCTTATAGCTCTAACAGCATCCGCGTTCTCAGGTATATTTTCTAAATAAGTAGTTGTTATAGCGTCACCTAACTTATTAACACTATATTTTCGACCCTGATCATGCTCGTAGGTCCAACCATGATCTCCTGGTGGGCCAATATAGATGTAACCAACCTTAAGTGGGTCTGCAATAACAATTGAAGACCAAATTAAAGCGATAGGTAATACTAATAAATAATTTATAATAATTCTCATAGTTTGAAACCTCCCCTGCTTCTCTATGTTTAAAATATATATTATATGCGAATTAATATATACTTTTATTCTGATTCTATCGAAAAAATAGGCATATTTTTAAAAATCAGTGGATATTAATTATCTGCCCCGGAAAAAAGGTATAGTAAGGCAAGCCGGAGCACTTAGCTTAATTCTTAGTCTATCACTTGAAATTATAACCAAAACTATGATTGTTGCTAAATATGGTGCCATTACAAAAAACTGTGCTGGTATTCTGACTCCAAATCCCTGCAAATTCATTTGGAGTATCGAAACACTTCCAAAAATATATGCTCCTAAAAGAGCCCTGCCTGGTTTCCAAGTAGCGAATACAACTAAAGCAAGAGCTATCCACCCACGACCAGCAACCATATTTTCTTGCCACATAGGTGCATATGCAATACTCATATATGCGCCAGCTAAACCACACATCAAACCACCAAATGCAATTGATAAAAATCTTATTTTAATAACATTGTAACCCTGAGCATGAGCGGATATATGAGACTCTCCAACTGCCCTAAGAATTAAACCAGGTTTTGTTTTATATAAAAACTGGTTAACTGCATACACAACAAAAAATGATAAAATAATAAAATAATAAGGATTTACACCTTCAATTGGAGTTCCAATATATTTTTTTCCTATCATTGAACTAAGTCCGATACCAAATATTGTTAATGCTAGTCCAGTTGCAACCTGATTGGATAACAAAATTAAAACCAAAAAAGCAAATAATGAGGACATTAGTAATCCGGACAACATCCCAAATAAAAAAGTTAAAAAATAATTATTAGTAATTACTAAAGTAACAAAGGCAGTCACGGCGCCTACGAGCATCATTCCTTCAACTCCTAAGTTTAGTACTCCAGATTTTTCCGTTACCAATTCACCAATTGACGCAAATACTAATGGAGTTGTTGCAATTAAAACTATATTTATAATGCTAAAAATTAAATCAATGTTCATTAATTAAACTCCTTTTGTAAAAAGAAATACGATAATTAATTAGGAGATCGGCTCCCAAAAGGTAAAATAGAACTAAGCCTTGAAATACAAAACCAACTGCTTGTGGTACCTGCATAAATAATTGTGCGTCTTCAGCTCCTAAATAAGTAAGCGCAATAACAATTGAGGCAAATATAATGCCAACAGGATGTAATCTTCCTAGAAAAGCAACTATAATTGCTGTGAAACCATAGTTCGGTGAAATATCTCTGTAAATTAATCCAATAGGGCCTGTCACCTCACCAACTCCTGCTATACCAGACAATGCTCCACATATTCCAAAGGTTATGTATACAAGTTTATTTTGATTAAAACCTGCAAATCTAGAAGCTTTTGGACTTAGTCCTGCAACTTTAAGTTGATAACCTAGCATTGTTTTTGAATAGATAAACCAGGCAATAAAAACAGATATTATAGTCAAAATGAGTCCAAAATGAACCCTTAAACCTTCAAATAATAATGGCATACGTGCAGAATCATTAAACGGTCGAGTTTTAGGAAAACTTAAACCATCCGGATCTCTCCATGGACCAACAACTAAATAATCTAATATTAATGCAGCAACGTAAACTAACATTAGACTAGTTAAAATTTCATTTGTATTAAATCTAACTTTTAATATTGCTGGTATCATAGCCCATATAATACCTCCAATTGCACCGCATATAATAATTAATGGAAGTAGCCAAAAACCTTCTACATTATAAAAAAATATTCCAACACCTCCTCCAAATATTGCTCCCATAGTTAATTGACCCTCTGCACCTATGTTATAAATATTATTTTTAAAACAGAATGATAGCCCAATTGCAATTAATGCTAATGGAGTTGCTTTTAAAAATAATTCAGAAACACCATAATATGTGGAAATAGGAGATATAAAAAAAGTATGTAGAGCAAAAAAAGGTGTAAAGCCCATAAAGGAAAAAATTATTGAACCAGTAATTAAAGTTAAAACAATTGCAATAATAGGCGCTAAATAAGTCATTAATAAAGAAGGATGACCACGAGATATAATTTTTGGATATATATTGATCATTTAATCGAATTTACCACCCATTAACAAACCAAGTTTTTCTATTGAAATATTATTTATATGCATTGGATCGGATAATTTACCTTTATATATAACTGCTATACGATTACTAATTTCTAAAAGTTCTTCAATATCTTGAGAAATTACAATAATTGAAGTCCCTTTTTTTGAAAGATTAATAAGTGATTGTCTTATGGCAAGTTCTGCACCGGCATCAATACCCCATGTCGGATGTGATATTATTAAAATTTTAGGATTTGTTAAAATTTCTCTACCAATTACAAATTTTTGAAGATTACCTCCAGATAAGCTTCCGGCATAATTTTCACTGCTAGGAGTCATAACATTAAAGTTTTTAATAATATCATTCGTTTTTTTTGCAATTTGACTTTTATTAATTATTCCCCATTTTGAGTAGTTATTACCAGCATATTGACTTAAGAGAACATTATCTAAAAGTGAAAGTTGTGGTATTGCACTATGACCTAAACGATCCTCTGGAACAAAAGCGATAGATAGATTTCTTCTATCTTTAGGTCCTAAATTTGAAATGTTTTTTCCAAAATATTCTATATGTGAAGAGTTTTTTATGACATCTTCACCTGTCAAAAAACTCATTAACTCTGATTGGCCGTTGCCTGCGACTCCGGCTATACCAAATATTTCACCTTCTTTTACTTCAAGGGAGATATGGTCCAAATCAACTAAAAAAGGGTCATTATATTTTTTCACAAGATTAATAACACGAAAAGAGGTTGTTTCGTTGAATTCTGAAAAATTACTTTTTTGAATTTCTGGAAGTTTTTTACCAAGCATTTTAGTGGCTAAAGTTTTTTCACTTTCATCTTTAGCATTGCAAGTTTCAACAACTTTTCCATTTCTCATTATTGTTACTTCATTACAAATTTTAATTACCTCTTCTAATTTATGAGTAATATATAAGATCGTTCTTCCTTCATTGATAAGCTTATTGAGTGTTATGAATAATTTTTCTACTTCCTGAGGTGTTAATACTGATGTGGGTTCATCCATAATTAACAATTTAGGATCCTGTAAAAGAATCCTTATTATCTCAACTCTTTGTTTTTCACCAGCTGATAAATTTGTAATTGGTGCTTCCAAATCAATAGGAAGTTCATATTTTGAAGAAAGTTCTTCAACTTTATTTTTAAGTTTATTAAATGAAATTTTTTCATCAAGTCCAAGAATTAGATTTTCACCTACAGTTAAAGAATCAAATAAAGAAAAATGTTGAAAAACCATTCCAATACCAAGTTTTCTTGCCATTGAAGGAGATTTTGGTGAAAATTTTTCACCATCAAAAATAATTTTTCCATAGTCATATTCAAGAATTCCATAAAGAATTTTTACTAAAGTGCTTTTTCCAGCACCATTTTCTCCCAATAGAGCGTGAACGGTATTATTTTTAATATCAAATGTAACTTTATTATTTGCTAGTATACCAGGAAATGATTTTGAAATATCTTTAATTGAAACTATGTTATCTTTCATCTTTTTATAATGATATTTTCTTTTACAAATTTGAATTTTTTTAAATTTTTTCCAGGTCCTTTTCTGTCAATTACTAAAAAATTAGATTTAATAATTGCAATTAAAGGATAGTGCCAAACTCCTATTTTATAATTGATACCTGTTTTAGGTGGAACAATAAAGGATTCAATTTGATTTACAATCGGAATTTTGTTTACAGGTGCAACAACAACAATAAAACTACATATATCAATCGGAAAAAAAACTTGAGTTCCAGCAGGATGCATTTCTAGCATATCAATTTTTAAAGGGAATTTTCTTGGTCTTGCCTCAAAAATACTAATTCTTGTTGATCCTGAATTTTTAGATGTTTTAATATTTGATAGGTTGTTAAATTTTAAGGCATAACCATTATTTATTTGAGTGGGTTTTTTGTATTTTTTTGAAATAAGATTCCCATATTTTCTAAAATTATATTTATTGATAATTTTTGGTTTAATAATAATTCTCATATATTTTTCTATATCTTGCCAAAAACATTAATTCTTGAAATTCCGCCATCGGGAAATATATTTAATTTAATATAATTAATTTTGTTTTTAATAAGTAAATTATCAAAAAAATGCTTGTCGTCAGGGTTGAGTTTTTTATTTTTGATTAAATATTTCCATTTACTTGATTTTTTAATAATTTGTTTATTTGAAATATTTTTATTCTCATCAATATATGTTGCCTGTAAATTAAAGTAGTCAGGGTAATTTCCTTTAAAATGTGCGGTGTCAATTATTATGTGATTAACCATACCAGGAAATCCTAATTTAAATATTACCCAATCATTGCTCTTCTTCCTATTTCGTCTTGTTTCCCATCCATCACTCATATTATAACCCTTACCTGGTGCAAGTATATTTTCAGCTTTACCAAAATGTTCATTATTTACAGCAATAATTGAAGCTCCATTTAAAATTGAAGATAGTTCAATAAAATCATTTTTAAGAAAATGACTCTTTTTGGGAATAATTTTTCCGTAAATTCTTAATCTGGCAACTCCGCCGTCTGGAAAAATATTAAATTTTATATGAGTGAAAATTGTGTTTATATATTTGCAATTAAAATAATTGTGGAAATCAGGTTTAAGCTTAGATTTTTTTAAAATTGTTTTCCATTTAACTTTTTCATCAGGTATCATATTTTCAGTATAACAAGCTTCTATTGATGCAAATTCGGGTTGATTGCCATTAAAAAAAGAAGTGTCGATATCAACTTTAGAAATCTTTCCTTGTTTTCCTAAAAATAAGATTAAATAATCATATCCAGGACCTCTTCTCCTTCTAGTCTCCCAGCCATCCATCCATTTACCATTCTGATCGTAAACACCTTCTTTCCAAATTGGATTATTTGATGAAAGAATCCTTTCAGCCGAGGCAAAAAAATCATCCGTCTTAAAAATTATTTTACTACCCAATCTAGGTTGGGCTAAATCAATCATTCCAGGCATTAATGTTATATCTTTTTTCATTAATAATTCTCTTTTATTTCATTCAGTCTTAATTCTGCAATTTTAAGAACCTGTTTTTTAGCTTGATTCAATTCATCATTTAAATCAGACAGATATCTGCTTCTAAAAATATCAAGAATCTCAATTTTAGATTTTCCTGATACAGCAAGAATAAAGGGAAATCCAAATTTTTCTTTATATTTATCATTTAGATGATGGAATTCTTTATATTCTTCATCTGTACATTGATCTAATTGTGATTTTTTTTGCTCATTTAAGGATTCTTTGGAAAGATTAGAAATTTTAGTTTTATTAGCAAGATCGGGATGATTTTTTATTACTTTTAATTGATTTTCATAATTTGTATTTTCAAAAACAGATAACATTTTTGATTTTAAATCATCAAAGTTTTCGAATGGCTTTAAATAATATAATTCCTCTGCAATCCAAGAAGAATTTTCAAAAATATTATTAAAAATTGTAATAAATTTAGACTTTTCAATCTGATTTATTTTGCGCATAATTTGAGATCCAATGTTTGGCAATATCAATTCTTTTACAAATCCATACGTCATTATGTTTTAAGGCATAATCTAAAAAACGTATTAAGGAATTAATTCTACCTGGCCTGCCAATTAATCTACAATGAAGTCCTAATGACATCATTTTAGGATTTTGTTCTCCCTCTTTGTATAATGTGTCGAAACTATCCTTTAAATATTGATAAAAATCTTCTCCATTATTGAATCCTTGGTTTGTAACGAATCTCATATCATTATTATCTAATGTATAAGGTACAACTAGTTGAGATTTATTATTAATAATCTCCCAATAAGGTAGATCATCAGAGTATGAATCACTATGATATAAAAATCCTCCATCCTCAACTACCAAGTTTTTTGTGTTTGGACTACACCTACCAGTGTACCAACCTAATGGTCTTTCTCCAAATATTTCATTAATAATTTTAATTGATAACTTCATATGTTCACGTTCAATATCTTTGTTAATATTTTGGTAATCTATCCATCTATAACCATGACTCGCGACTTCAAATTTTGATTCTTTTATTGCCGCGCATATTTCATTATTTCTTTTAAGAGCCATTGCTACAGCAAATATAGTTATTGGAATTTTAAAATTTTTTGAAAATATTTCATACAATCTCCAAAAACCTCTTCTCGATCCATATTCATAAATTGATTCCATATTCATATTTCTAGAACCTTTAATAGGTGAAGCACCTATGATTTCAGATAAAAAAGCTTCTGAGGAATCATCTCCATGCAAAATATTGCTTTCACCCCCTTCTTCATAATTCAAAACGATTTGTAGTGCCAAACGAGCATTATTGGGCCATTTTACTTCTGGTTGAATGGCTCCATAACCAATCATATTTCTAGGATAATCTTTCATAATAAATTTTTAATATTTTCTAATGACACTCTATAATATATATATATTTTATGGAACAAGGATTTTTAACTACACACGTTTTAGATATATACTCTGGCACTCCAGGAAAAAATATAAAAGTTGATCTCTACAGCATTGCTGGGGGTAGAAAAAAAATTAATACCATTATATTAAATCATGAAGGGCGTTCAGAAAAGCCCTTATTAGAGGGAAAGGATTTTGTAATAGGTGAATATGAGCTAGTTTTTTATGTCTATAATTATTTTAAAGAAATAACCGAATTACCAAAAATACCTTTTTTAAATGAAGTTGTAATCAAATTTGGAATATCAGACAACAAAGAACATTATCATATTCCTTTATTAGTTTCTCCATGGAGTTATTCAACTTATAGAGGAAGTTGATGACATCAGATGTTATAAGATTTATTCACAATGATAAAATTATTGAGATAAAAGATTCAGATCCTAATGAAACAGTTTTAAATTACGTAAGAGAGAAATATAAGAAAACAGGTACTAAAGAAGGCTGTGCTGAGGGTGGATGTGGAGCTTGCACAATTGTTGTTGGAACTTTAAATAAAAATAATATCGATTATGAAGCTATAAATTCATGTATAGCTTTTTTACCAATGATTAATGGAAAACAGTTAATTTTAGTTGAAGATCTTGCTAAAGATAGTAAATCTTTACACCCAGTACAAGAAGCGATGTACAACTTCCATGGATCTCAATGTGGTTTCTGCACGCCAGGTTTTGTTATGTCATTATTTGCTATGTTTAAAAATAATTACATTTACGATGATGAAACAATTAAAGATTCAATATCTGGAAATTTATGTCGCTGTACAGGATATAATCCAATTATTAAAGCAGCCAAAAGTTTGAATGGTAAAAATAAAAGTGATAAATTTTTTAAAAATAAAAATTTAACAATTAATTTATTAAAAAGAATAAATAATGATAATTATAATATTGACAATAATAAAAGAAAATTTTTTTCGCCAAAAAATATTAGTGATTTAAAAAAAATTTTAAAACAGTACCCTAATTCTGATATACTTAATGGAGGTACCGATTTATCTCTACGTGTTACTAAGGAAAGAAATAACTTAAATTCAATTATTTATTTAGGCTCTATAAAGGAATTAAAATATATAAAACAAAATGAGAGATTTATTGAAGTTGGTGCATCAACTCCATTAATAAAATTTGAAGGTATAGTTAAAAAATTTTACCCAGATTTCTATAAAATATTAAAAAGATATGGATCAGTTCAAATAAGAAATGTTGCTACAATTTCAGGTAATATTGCAACAGCCTCACCCATTGGAGATACTCTTCCTATACTTTTATCACTAAATGCAAATATTGTTATTAGCGATCATAAAGGCAATAAAATTATGCCATTAAACGGATTTTTTATTAATTATAGAAAAACAATTTTAAAAAAAGGACAATTTATAAAATCTGTACAAATTCCATTTTCGAAAAATAACATTTTTAAAGCTTACAAAGTATCAAAAAGGATTGACGATGATATTTCATCTATATGTGGATCTTTTAATATAAATATTAAAAAAAACATAATTAAAGAAATATTTATTGCTTATGGAGGCATGTCTGCAACGCCAAAAAGAGCTTTAAATTGTGAAAAAGCATTATTGAATAATGATTTCTCAAAAGAATCATTTATTTTAGCTCAAAAATCTTTGGAAAAAGATTTTTCTCCAATTGATGACGTAAGAGCTAGTGCAAATTATAGAAAAGAAATTGCAAAAAACTTACTTTTAAAATGTTTTTTAGAAATTAAAAATAATAAAAAAATTGAAATAAATGGCTAAAAAAAATCAAATTAATATTTTTGAAGAATCAAAACCTCATGAAAGTGGAAAAAAACACGTTAATGGCCAGGCAATATATACTGATGATATATTAGAACCAGAAGGTACGCTATATGGAGCAATTGGTTATATAAAAGAATCAAACGCTTTAATAAATAAAATTGACTTAACTGATGTATATAAAAGTGAGGGTGTTGTTTCTGTTGTAACAGAAGAAGATATACCGGGTATAAATGATGTGGGCCCAGTATTTCCTGGAGATCCGATTTTCCCTTCAAAAAAAGTTGAATATTCTGGACAGCCATTATTTGCAGTTGCTGCAACGTCAACAGAATTAGCACGAAAAGCTGTTTTAAAAGCAAAAATAAAATATAAAAAAATAAAATCAATAATTTCTATTAAAGATGCTTTATTGAAGAAGTCTTTTTTAGTTAAACCAAAAATAATATCAAAAGGTAATGCTTCAAAAAGCATAAGGGATTCTAAAAATTATTTGTCAGGTAATTTTTATACTGGAAGTCAGGAGCATTTTTATTTAGAAGGTCAAATTTCAATGACTGTTCCCTTAGAGGATGGGGATTTTTTAGTCTATACGTCAACACAGCATCCTTCTGAAACACAACAAATTCTAGCAAAAATGCTTAATCAATCATCAAATACTATATCAGTAGTGGTAAGAAGAATTGGAGGCGGATTTGGAGGTAAAGAAACACAATCTTTTATATTTGCTGCCATAAGCACTCTTTTATCATATAAAACAAATTTACCAGTTAAACTAAAAATTGATAGAGATGATGACATTATCATTACGGGAAAGAGACATGATTTTTATTCAGAATATGAAGTAGGTTTTGAAAATGATGGAAAAATCAATGGGGTAAAGATTAAACTTGCATCTAGATGTGGTTTTTCACCTGACTTATCTTTAGCAATTAATGATAGAGCTCTTTTCCATATAGATAATACCTACTTTATTCCAAATATAACCGTTACAAATTATTTATGTAAAACCAATACAGCTTCTAATACTGCGTTTAGAGGGTTTGGAGGACCACAAGGAATGATGTGTATTGAAAATATAATAGAAAATATATCATCCAAACTGTCAATTGATCCAAAAATAATAAGGATGGTTAATTTTTATAAAATAAATAAAAATAATACAACCCATTATAATATGAAAATTAAAGACAATATTATTAATGAATTATTTAATGATCTAATTACATCATCAAACTATAATAAAAGAGTTGAGAAAATTAAAAAATTTAATTCAGAAAATCAATATTTAAAAAAAGGAATTTCAATAACACCAGTTAAATTTGGAATTTCATTCACAACTACATTCTTAAATCAAGCTGGTGCTTTAGTTCATATTTATACAGATGGAAGTGTCCAAATAAATCATGGAGGTATAGAAATGGGACAAGGGACATATACTAAAATTTCACAGATTGCTTCTAACGAATTAGGATTGCCATTAGATAAAATTATCAATACTTCCACGAACACAGAAAAAGTTCCAAATACCTCTGCTTCAGCTGCTTCTGCGACAACTGATTTAAATGGAGCAGCAGTCCTAGATGCAATAAACAAGATTAAGGAAAATATAAATAATTATGTAAAAAATAAATATAAAATAAACACTGATAATGTCATGTATATTAATGAAAAAATAATTTATCAAAATAAATATTTTAAATTTAAAGATTTAATTAAAGAAGTTTATCTTAATAGATATTCGCTATCATCAACTGGATATTATTCTACACCAAAAATATTTTTTGATCCAAAAAAATTTAAAGGCAGTCCTTTTTATTATTTTGCTTATGGTGCTGCAGTTTCCGAAGTTTTAATTGATACATTGACGGGTGAAAACAAAGTTCTTCAAGTTGATATTCTTCATGATGTAGGTAAATCTATTAACAAAGCGATAGATATTGGACAAATAGAAGGGGGTTTTATTCAAGGAATGGGTTGGTTAACAATGGAAGAAGTTTTATGGAATTCTGATGGTCAAATTTTAACACATTCACCATCAACATATAAAATCCCTTCTGTAAGCGATATGCCTAAAGTTTTTAATGTAAATATCTATAAAGATGGAATAAATATTGAAAATGCAATTAATCGTTCAAAAACAACTGGAGAGCCTCCTTTAATGTTAGCTATGTCAGTATTTTTTGCAATAAAAAATGCTATTTCAAGTATTTCTGAATATAAAATCTATCCAAAATTAGACAGCCCAGCTACACCAGAAAAAATTCTTACGTCAATCAATGAAATTAAGGAATTTAATGAAAATACAAGATTTTAATTTAATTGAAAAAATCTCATCAAAGATAATATTAATAAAATTGATTGATGTAAAAGGTTCGTCACCTAGAGAAAAAGACACAAATATGTGTATATATAAAAATGGTCAATTTGGAACAATAGGCGGAGGAGAATTAGAATATAGAACAATAAAAGAAGCTAAAAAAATGTTAAGTGAAAAAAATGAGATAAATAAGATTCTTGAATTTCCCTTAGGTCCCAGTTTGGGGCAATGTTGTGGAGGCTATGTAAAGGTTAAATTGATTAAATTTTCCAATGGAAAACAATTAATGAATAAAAATAAATTAAAAGAAGAATTAATTGAAAATAATAAAAACTTGTATATTTTTGGCGCTGGACATATTTCAAAAGCTATAATTGAAAAACTTGATGGTACAGGGTTTAATGTTTTTGTGATTGATTCCAGACAAAAAATAATTTCAGAAATAAATTACAATTTTGTTACGAGTATTTTAGCAAAAGAACCTAAATTAATTATAAAAAATATTCCTTCTGAATCATATTGCTTAATTATGACACATAGTCATAAAATTGATCTTTCTATTTGTTATAGCTTATTAAAAATGAAAGATTTCTCCTATATTGGCTTAATAGGATCTAAAACAAAAAAAATTCGTTTTACTAAAAAACTTCAAGAAATGGGCCTTAATAAAAATTTAATTAACAAAATTGAATGTCCAATTGGAATAACAGGCATTAAGGGTAAGGAACCTGATATAATTGCAATATCAATTATTGCAAGATTATTAGAATTTAAGTCATCATTAGAAAATAAATATAAACATTTAAGACTTATTAAAGGATCTAAAAATGGATAAATTTTCAAGTATTTTTATGAATAGAGCAATTCAGCTGTCAATTAACAGTGTTGAAAATGGAGGTGGTCCATTCGGTTCTGTTATAGTCAAGAATAATAAAATTATTTCAGAAGGTTCAAATATGGTAACTCTAAAAAATGATCCTACTGCACATGGTGAGATCGTTGCAATTAGAAAAGCATGTAAAAAATTAAAGAAATTTAATCTTGATGGGACTGAACTTTATACAAGTTGCGAACCATGTCCAATGTGCTTAAGCGCTATATATTGGTCTCACATTGATATAGTATATTACGGCAATAGTAGAATTGATGCTGCACAAATTGGTTTTGATGATAATTTTATTTATGAAGAGTTTTCAAAAAATTTTAACTATAGAAAAATTCCTTTAAAACAGAAAATGAAAAATGAATCAAAAGAAGCTTTTTCTCTATGGGATAAAAAAATCGATAAGATAAAATACTAATGGATCTATTAATATCATTTACACCATACTTAATTGATTGGCTTGATCTAATAGTAAGGTGGATACATATTATTGTAGGAATTGCTTGGATTGGGACTTCATTTTATTTCAACTGGCTAGATAGCAGACTTGATAGAGAAATAGATAAAGATGGAATTGAGGGTGAATTATGGTCGGTTCATTCTGGCGGCTTTTATAACATCAACAAATTAAAAGGACCTCCAAAAGAATTCCCAAAAGAATTACATTGGTTTAAGTGGGAGGCATACACTACCTGGATAAGCGGCTTTACATTACTAGTTATTGTTTATTATTTTAATGCTGAAAGTTTAATGATTGACAAGAATGTTAATGATATATCACCTATGAATTCAATTTTAATTTCATTAATATTTCTTTTTGGTTCATGGTTTTTATATGATTTTTTATGCAAGTCTAAACTTATTAATAATACCGCAATATTTACAATTCTGTGCTTTATAATTTCTATTATACTTGCATTTAGTTTAACTAAAATATTTGGATCACGCGCGGCATATATTCATGTAGGAGCATCTTTAGGAACAATAATGGCTGCGAATGTATTCAGAGTAATCATACCATCACAAAAAAATATGGTTAATGCTGCTCTCAACAACAAAGTTCCTGATTTAAGTCAGGGCATAAGCGCAAAAACTCGTTCGATTCATAATAATTATATGACACTTCCTGTGCTTTTTATTATGATCAGCTCTCACTATCCATTTACATACGGCCACAAATATAATTGGATTGTCTTAGCAGCAATTTCAATTATTGGAGCATTAGTTAGACATTATTTTAATTTGAGGAATAAAAAACAATATAAACCTTGGATACTTCCCGTAGCTGCCTTTGGAATGATAATAATGATTTTTTATACTTCATTGCCAAAAATAATATCAGATAAAAATACGTTAAATCAATCTAATGAAAAAATATCGTTTATTGAGGTTCAAAATATTATAAAATATAGGTGTGGTGTTTGCCATTCAAAAAATCCAACATTTGAAGGTTTTGAAGAACCTCCACTTGGATTGATATTAGAAACTTCTGATGATATTTTAAAAAATATTAATAAAATAAAAACTCAATCAATTGACTCGGATATTATGCCACCCGGTAACATTACTGGTATAACAGAGACGGAAAGAAATATTATTTTAAATTGGATAAAACAAGGAAAAGAAATTAATAATTAACAGGTACTGGATCTATACTTCTCCATAAAAACCAAGTTGCAACTGAACACCAAGGATCCCAATCATTTTTTAATTTTTTTAGAAAGTATTCTTTTGGAGGCATTTTTTTATTATAATTAATTGATATAGATTTTAATAATCCAAGATCTTTTAAGGGCAAAACATTAGATCTTCCGAGACTAAATATTAAGAACATTTCTGCAGTCCAAATACCTACTCCTTTAATTGAAGTAAGATCGTCAATGATTTCATTATCTTTAAGTTTCGACCAACGTTTAATTCTTTTTTTATTTTTAATAAAATAATTTCCTATATTTTTTATATATGTAGCTTTTTGTTTTGATAATCCAATTTTTTTTAAATTTTTGATATTTTCTTTAACAATAATTTCTGGTGTAATAGTTTTATATTTTTTATTAAATTTAATCCATATTGACTGAGCTGCTTTAACAGATATTTGCTGTCCAATAATAGCTCTTATTAAGCTTATAAAGTAACCCTTTTTAATAATTAAATACCCACCTTTATGTGCATTGATTATTTTTGCCAGAATCTTGTCTTTATGTTTAAGATGTTTAATTGCTTTATTCCAATAAGGTGGCTTTTTATATAACATGGAGATTTTATGACATTTTATTATCAAAAATTTAAGAATTTAATTAGATATTTAAACTACATATTTGGTGTTTATGTGTGGATATTAATAATTTATGGAATTCTAAGATATATTGGGCTAATAAAATCGTCACCATTAGGGGATATACTCATTGCTCCTTTTGAGTTTATTACCTCGCTATTTTAATTATTTGATAACTTATGATTTTATCATATTCACTAGCCTTAGCGGCAGCATTTTCGTGGGCGTTGGCTTCTCTTATCTCTGTTGATATTGCGAGAGCTCTAGGAGGAATCTCGTTTAACAGAATTAGGCTAATCATAGTTACAATGATGCTAGTTCTTTACTCATCTCTAAATAGCACCTGGAGCACTATTAATAATGATTTATTAATGCCAATAATTATTTCTGGATTTATTGGTGTTTTTTTGGGTGACACTCTTTTATTTATAGCTTTAAAAACAATTGGACCAAGAAGAAATAATATACTATTTGCTTTAGCGGCTCCTTTTACTGTAATTTTAAATATATTTTTCCTTCAACAAAATATGTCAATTGCTGAAATTGCTGGATGTATGTTTGTATTTATAGGAGTAATTATAGCTATTATTTATGGGTCAAGTAAAACTAATAAACATAGATGGGAAAAGATAGAAGGATCAATTAATATAGGAATTGTTTTAGGCATTTTGGCTGCATTATGCCAAGCGATAGGAATAATTATCATGAAACCTGTTTTAGATGAAGGTGCTGATCCAATTGCTTCAGCTGCTATTAGAACTGGTATATCTGCTTTCGCTCTATCAGTAACTTACTTTTTTGATTATGAAATATTTAGAGATAAAACTAAAATTAATTTCAACATAATAATTAAAACAATAATAAGTGGTTTTTTGGGTATGGCTTTAGGAATGAGTTTGCTGCTTATTGCGTTAAAAAAGGGGGATGCGGGGATTGTTGCAACATTATCGTCAACAAGCCCAATAATGATACTATTTTTAATTTGGTTTTTAACAAAAAAAGTGCCAGTATTAGGCGCATGGATAGGTTCTTTTATTGCAATTCTGGGTGCTGGATTAATCTTCGTTAATTAAATGACTCCAGAAAATGCAAAAAAAATATGGTCATTAATTCTAGAAACAGGAGATTTTTTAAAAGGTAAATTGCCTGATAGTCCGAATCATCCAAAAGGAAGGAATCCTTATGCTCATATAGCGCTAGAGATCAAAAATAAATTTCAAATGACGTATAAAGATATTCCAGATGATAAATTAAAAGAAGTTATATCATATATTAATTATCTAAAAGAAAATCCAAATTAATGTTTTAATTTACTAATAAAGACTTTTTAGTTGAATAGAAAAAGATAATAAAGATAATAAGTATTTTATTCATATATTATTATTGAGAGTTTTTTCCTTAATTGGAAGAAAAAATGCAAAAATTGCACTAATTAATGCAATGATTGCGCAGGAAATAAAAGATATAAAAAATTCCTGAGTAAATTCATAAACTTTAGAAACATAGTATACTGCTATTGGTCCAGCTCCGAAAGCTAAAACAAACTTAAGACCGTAAATTTTTCCATGATGTTTTTGAGGTGTAAATTTTGCCAATAACATATTTTCTGACGCTAAGATCCCTGAATTAAACATTACTGCTAAAAAACAAACTATTATTAGAGGAACACCTGTATATGTTGCAATTAGATAAAAACAGGGAGCTTGTGCTATAATTCCTATAACATAGATTTTTTTTAATGGAAAACGGTCTGCCATTATTCCACCAATAAGAGTTGTGATTCCTGTGAAACCATAAATAAAAGCAACCGATAAACCAACACCCATTTTAGTAATATTAAATTCTTTTAAACGTAAATCAATAACCTTTGGTGCAGAAGTTTGTAAGATTTGAAATGTTAAACCAAGAGCGAATATTGCAAAAAGCATAATCAAAGCAATAAGTAATAAATTTTGTCTCGAGTAAGATGATTCATTAGATTTTTTTATTGATATATTTTTGATTGAAATATATTTAAATAAAATTGCAATAATCAATAAAAAACCAACAATAATTGATATTATTCCAGGCACTATAAATGCTGTTTGCCAGTTATACTTATCGATTAAAAAACCTGCAAATAACGCACCAAACCCAACTCCAAAGCCTCCAAATATTCCATTAACTCCTAGTGCTCTCCCAGTTTTTTTTGATAAATTTACTACCCAAGAAATTGCAACTGGATGATAAATAGAACAAAATAATCCAAGTAAAGTTAAGCCAATAAATAAGACTGTTTTATTTTCACTTAAGCCACAAAGAATAGAAGAAAAACCAAGACCTATAAACATAATAATCATCATACCTGCCCTACTCCATCTGTCACTAAACCAACCTGCTGGAATAGATCCTAAACCAACTAATAGTGCTCCTATTGTCCATAATCTAATTAATTCATCATATGATACGTTCCATTCATCTTCTATTGCTAAAACTATAACAAAATAAAACGCTGCGAACATATGCATTAATGCGTGACCTATAGATGTAAATGTAAGTGCCAATGAACTATTATTCATCATTTTTTTTAAAAATTAATGAAGCGGAATTTAGACAATATCTTAATCCGGTAGGTTTAGGTCCGTCATTAAAAAGATGGCCTAAATGAGCATCACATTTAGTACAAATTATTTCAATACGTTTCATATTGTGAGAGTGATCGATTTTTTCAGTAACATTGTCTTTTTTTATTGGTTCAAAAAAACTTGGCCATCCAGTTCCGGATTCAAATTTCGTATTACTTGAAAATAATTCATTTCCACAACAAACGCAGTTATATAATCCTTTAGATTTTTCATTAAGGTATTTGCCAGTAAATGGAGATTCTGTAGCAGATTGTCTTGTAATATTAAATGTTTTTTCATCAAGTAAGGCTTTCCATTCATCATTTGATTTTTTTATTTTATTCATTTTCTTTTTTTCTAATAACTAAATAAATACCACTAAAAATTAATAAAGCACCGATTATATGATAGATTTCCAATTTTTCTTTTAAAAAAATAATAGAAATTATACTACTGAATATAGGAATTAAGTTTAAAAACAATCCAGATTTATTTGCTCCAATAATTTTAATAGATTTAATCCATAATAAATATGAGATTAGCGCCGGTCCAATACCTACATAAAAAACTAAAAACCATCCATATTTTTCATTAACAAAAAAGTTCAAATTATTAATAGATTCTACAACATAAAAAGGTGTAACAAAGATGTTTCCTATAAAAAAAATTAAAAATAAAAAACTAATGTTATCTAATTCTTTGGGAATATTTCTTACCATAGATGAATATAAAGCCCAGCAACTAACGCAACCTAACATCCAAATATCACCGGAAACAAAATTAAATTTACTTAAATTAATCAAATCCCCTCTAATAATAACGCATAAAAAACCAATAAAAGAAATAATAACACCTATAAACTGAAAGGTTGAAATTTTAGATTTATATAAAATTAAAGAAAATAATATAATTAACGATGGTGCAAAAGAAGGCATTAATGAAGAACTAATAACTGAAGATGTTGTTAGTGCAGTATTCATAAAAGTGTTGAATATTGAAACACTTAATATTGAGAAAAAAATAATTATCTTCCAGTTTTTTATAAAAACAGAATAAATATTATTTAAATTATTAAATACAAATGGAAATAATATAAATAAGACTACTAAATTTCTAAAAAAACTTAATTTAATAGGCTCTAACGAAACATTACTTGCAATTTTTGCTCCAATAATATTACCTCCCCATAATAAAGTTGCAAAAATTAAGAATATATATGCTGAATAATTATTTGAAATTTTCATTGAAGGCGGACATTAGCTTATCTTCACAGCTATTAGCAATCTTTATATTTTTTTTCTTTATATGTCCAAATCCTCTTATTTGATTATAATTAGAGGCAATTTCAACAGCATAATTATAATTATTTTTATTTAATTTAGGTGAAATATTTAAAATTAAATCCTGATATTTTTTTATAAGTTTTCTCTCTATCTTTCTATCTTCAAGATATCCAAAAGGATCAAAAGGGGTATTTCGTAAAAATTTAAAGTTTTGTAAAATTTTTAAAAAATATAGAATCCATGGACCAAATTCAGTCTTTATAGGTTTGTTTGTAATAGGATCTTTTTTAGAAAAAATAGGTGGAGAAAGATTAAAGTTAATTTTATAATTTCCTTCGAATGTATTTCTAATTTTATGATAAAAACTATTTTTAGAATATAATCTTGAAACTTCATATTCATCTTTATATGACATTAAACGAAAAAAATTCTTAGCAACTTCATTTGAGAAGTTACAATGACCAATATTATATTCATTTTCATATTTTTTAGCAAAATCAACTAAAGATAAAAATTTATCGGCATATTTTTTATTTTGATATTTTAATAAATATTCATAATAATAATCAATTTTTTCATTATCATTTTTAATTTGTGGTTTAGTATTTTCAGAAATTTTATTAATAAATATTTTCTTATCTATAAAATAATGTCTTCCAAGATTAAAAGAATTTAGATTAAGATCAATGCTTACACCATTTAATTTAATTGCTTCCACAATAGCAGTTGAGTTTATTGGAATAAATCCAGATTGATATGCGAACCCAACCATAAACATATTTGATGCTATAGAATCTCCAAGAATTTTTCTTGCTATTTCATTTGAAGGAAGAAAATCTATATTATTTTCCCCTAAAATATTAATAAAATTATTTTTTATCTCATTAGAGGGTAATGATAAATTAATATTTCTTGTAAATTCACCCGTCATTACTTCGTCTGAATTTATCAACGCCTTAGAAGAAGATTTTTTTAATGTAAGTAACACATCATCATCATTCGAAACTAACAAATCGCATCCTAACAACAAATCTGTATCATTATATGATAGTCTAATAGTACTTATTTGATTTGGATTATTAAATATTCTTAGAAAACTTTTAACAGAACCACCTTTTTGAGCTAATCCAGTCATATCTAGAACTCCTGAACCTTTTCCGTCAATTTCAGCCGCTGTTCCAAGAATGGCCCCTATCGTTACTACTCCAGTTCCCCCTATTCCAGCAATCATAATTCCATATGATTTATTAATATTTGGTAAAATTGGATCCTCTATCTTTTTATCAAGAATTTTTAAAAAATTTGAGTTAATATTTTTTTTTAATTTAATATCACCCTTTAAAGAAACAAAACTTGGACAAAAACCATCAACACATGAATAATCATTATTACAATTTGATTGATCTATCTGCCTTTTTCTTCCTAATTCAGTTTCTACAGGTAAGATTGATACACAATTTGATTGAATCCCACAATCACCGCATCCCTCGCATATCTCCTCATTAATATATATCTTTTTAGTTGGTTCTGGCAGTAATGATTTTTTAATTCTTCTTCTTTTTTCAGCTGCACAAGTTTGATCATATACAATTGCAGTAGTACCATTTATTTTGCTAAATTTAATTTGGATATTAATAATTTCTTTTCTATGAAAAATTGAGGTATTCTTAGAAAAAATATCTTTGTTAGAATATTTTGATAAATCATCAGTAATTATAGCTATTTTTTCAACTCCTTCAGCACTAAGTTGTCTTGATATTTGAGCAACACTAGGCAATCCATCTAATGCTTGACCACCTGTTAATGCTACAGCGTCATTATAAAGTATTTTAAAAGTCATTTTAGTTTTAGCAGCTACAGCGTGACGAATAGATAAAATACCTGAGTGTATATAGGTTCCATCTCCTATATTCTGAAAAATATGTTCCCTATTGCTAAAAATTGATTCGCCCACCCAACTAGCACCTTCAGCTCCCATCTGGGTAAAACCTTCATTATTTCTTTCCATATTTTGTACTAAATATGCGCAACTAATTCCGGTAAGTGCTCTTGATTTATCAGGTAATTTTGTTGAAGTATTATGCGGACAACCTGAGCAAAAATAAGGTGTTCTTTTAAAATTTATATTAGATCTTTTTTCATTAACTAATTTTAAAATTTCATTAATTCTAAATTTTAATTTTTCAGAAGGATGTTTTTTATAAATAATATTACCTAAGTTTATTGCTATATGACCAGGATTTAAAGAACCAGATGAAGGAAAAAGTATTTTTCCATCAATATCATTTTTACCAATAATGTTAACAGAGGAATTTATATTAAACAAAATATTTTTAATTTGATTTTCAATTAATGATCTTTTTTCTTCAATTACTATTATTGTATACAAACCTTTAGAAAATTCTTTTATAATTGATTCCTCCAATGGCCAAGTCATAGCAATTTTTAAAAATCTTATTCCAAATTCAGTGCAAAATTTATCATCAATATCTAATTTTTTTAAAGCTTCTTTTGTATCTAAAAAAGACTTGCCTGTACTGACAATTCCTATTCTTGCATTAGAAGGATTGTAAATAAATTTATTTAGATTATTAATTCTACAAAATTCCTTAACAACATTCATTTTATAATAATGCAATCTATGTTCTTTTTCTTGAGGAGTATCTTTTAATCTTATATTTAAATTACCATTAGAAAAAAATTTTTGATCCACAGGATTAATGGATATTCTATTTTCGTTGAGATCAACAGTAGATGCAGAACTAACATTATCATGTACACATTTAATACCTATCCAACAGCCAGAAATTCTTGAAAGCTGAAAACCATATAATCCATAATCTAATATTTCTTGAACACCGCTTGGATTCAATACTGGTATCATTGCATCAACCATTGCAAATTCACTTTGATGAGATGTAGTTGAAGATTCACATATATGATCATCGCCCATTAATGCTAAGACGCCCCCAAACTTTGATGTCCCCGCAAGATTTACATGTTTTAATGCGTCTCCAGCCCTATCGACACCTGGACCTTTTCCATACCATATTCCAAATACACCATCATATTTTCCCTCATTATAAAGATTAGACTGTTGAGTCCCCCACAAGGATGTTGCAGCTAATTCTTCGTTGATTCCAGGTTGAAAAAAAATATTATTTTCATTTATATATCTAATATTTTTTAATATTTGTTGATCAAAACCACCTAGGGGCGATCCTCTATATCCTGAAATATAGCCAGCAGTTTTAAGATTATTTCTTTTATCAATCCGACTTTGAACTAAAGCCAATCGAACAAGGGCCTGACTTCCGGTAATAAAACGTATTCCTTCATTTAGTTTATATTTATCATCAAGTGATATTTTCATAATCTAATAATATCAAAAAAAAATTATTTTAATAATGAAATTAAACTGGAGGTATCCCATCTATTACCACCATTTTTTCTTATTTTTTCATAGTATCCTTTGATAATCTTTGTTGTTGGGAGATTAACATTGATAGATTTTGCTTGATCAAAGCAAATAGAAAGATCTTTGCACATCCAGTTAACGGCAAAACCAAAATTAAATTTTTTAGATAACATAGTATTAGCTCTATTGTCCATTTGCCATGATTGGGCAGCACCTTTTGTAATTACCTCCAAAACCTTATCCATATCTAATTTTGACTTTTTACCAAAAAAAAGACCTTCGGAAAGACCCTGCACTAAACCTGCGATACATATTTGATTTACCATTTTGCATAATTGTCCAGAACCAGAATTTCCAATTAATGAAATTGCTTTTCCGTAAGAAGATAAGACTGGCTTGACTAGATTGAAATATTTTTTATCTCCACCAACCATTATAGATAATATCCCATTTTCTGCACCTGATTGTCCTCCAGAAACAGGAGCATCTAAAAATGCTATATTCTTTTTTTTGCATTTTTTATAAAAGTATTTAGCAATTTTTGCTGAAGCTGTAGTATGATCAATAATTATGGAATTTTTCTTAGCTGATTGAAGTATTCCATTTGGGCCCTCAATAACTTCTAATAAATCCTTATCTCTACCAACACAAATAATAATAATATCAGCATTATTTGCTGCAAGATAAGGCTTAGTAAATATATTACCTTTATATTTATTAATCCACTTTGAAGCTTTAGATTTTGTTCTATTATAAACACTTATATCATATCCTGATCTTGATAGGTGACCAGCCATTGGAAAACCCATAACACCCAAACCTATAAATGCAATTTTTTTCTTTTTCATAATACCTCCCTTTAATTAATTTATTTTTAAATTATATAATTTTGCTAATTTGTAAGTAATTTTACCGATTTTTCCATTAGAAATAATTTTATTGTCAATCTTGTTTATTGGCATAACCATTGAAGATGAACTTGTTAAAAAAACCTCATCAGAATTATATAATAATTCTTTTTTAAATTTTTTTTGTTTGAATTTTAAATTATTATTTTTTATTATTTTAATTATAGAATCTCTTGTTATACCTTTTAGGATATCTGAATTAGATGGATGGGTAATGAGATAATTATTTTTAACTATCCATATATTTGAAGCAGTACCCTCTGTAACATAACCATTTTCAATTAAAATTGCTTCATAGGCTTTTTGTTTTCCTGCTTCTTTAGCAGCGATAATATTTGGAAGTAAAGAAACACTTTTTATATCTCTTTTTTTCCATCTAAGATCAGGGTATGTTATTGCAGAAACACATTTTATATTTTTAATATTAGGATTAAACTTCTTTTCTAATATATAAATTACAATAGTTGGCTTAATATTATTTTTATAAATATGTGATCTTGATTGGACACCTCTTGATATTTGTAAATATAATAATCCAATATTCTTTTTATTCATTTTTATTAATTTATTAAAGATTTTAATTATGGAAGAATTTGTAAATTTATATCTTATTGAGATTGACTTAAGTGAAAATTTTAATCTTTTTAAATGAAAATTTATATCAATTAAATTATCTTCTTTAAATGCAATAACTTCGTATACACTATCTGCAAATTGGAAACCTCTATCTTCAATGCTAATTTTTGCTGTTTTAAAGTTTATAAATTTATTATTTAAATATACAAATCGTTTCATTAATTTATGGCAATAAAGCCAAAAGCTTTTCTAAATTTTTTATTGAAGATTTTTCTGAATAAAATACTACATCATCATTTTTTTTAAATATTGTGTCGCTATTCGGTATAATAACCTTGCCATCTCTTAATACCGCGCCAACTCTAACATTTTTTGGTAATGCGATATCTTTAATACTTTTGTTGGCAAATGTTGAAGTTTCATTTATTTCGGCTTCAATTACCTCCCCAAAATCTTCTCCGATAGAATATAGACTCCTGATTCTACCTCTACGAACTTTTCTTAATATTGTGGATATTGTAATTGCTCTAGGATCAATAGTAATATCAATACCTATATTACTTAATAATGAGATATATGAGCTGTTATTTATTAAAGTTATACATTCATGTGATCCTCCACGTTTTGCCAACAGAGATGATAATACATTGACTTCATCATCATTAGTTACTGATATAAAACTTCCAACTGAGGAGATATTGACTTCCTCAAGTATTTCATTTTCTAAAGCATCGCCATTAATAACAGTTGTGTTCTTTAAGTTGGAAGCCAACCAATTAGATCGATCCTCATTAAGTTCAATAATTTTGGCCGTAACAGAATTATCTTCATCTTCAATAATTTTTGCTAAACTGTATCCAATATTACCGCCTCCAACAATGATTACGTTAGATGATTCTTTTTCATTATGACCAAAGGCGGACATAGTTTTATTGACATGAGATGTCTCAACAACTAAATAAACTTGGTCTCCAATTAATAGTTCTGTTTTAGAATTTGGAACAAAATGTTTATCTTTTCTAATGATCAACATAATATTTGTTAGAGCTTCAGGATAATCTTTTGATAATTGTCTGAGAGACTTGTTTACAATTGGACAGTTTTTTTCACACTTAATCCCTATAAGTTTAATTTTATCATCAGCTAATTCTAAAATATCAAATGCGCCAGGAGCATGCAATCTTCTTGAAATTGCTTTTGCAACTTCAATTTCAGGAGATATTATATCATCAATAGGTAAATGATTTTTTCTGTATAAATTAGACCAATTTTCTAAAAGATAATCTTGTTGTCTGATTCTCGCAATTTTTGTTGGAATTTCAAAAATTGTATGCGCAATTTGGCATGCAACCATATTTACTTCATCATACTGTGTAACGGCAATAAATATATCACATTCTGATGCGTTAGCTTGTTTTAGCACTGATGGATTACTTCCATGTCCCACTATTGCCTTAACATCTAATTTTTCATTAATTTTTTTTATTAACTCCTCTGATCGGTCAATTACAGTAACATCAAGACCTTCTTTGGATAATTGTTCTGCTATACTAGAACCAACCACACCTGCTCCACAAACTATCGATTTCATAATATTAATTATTTATAATTATCAGAGTTAATTTTTAAAGATTTAAGTTTCCTATAAAGAGCTGTTCTTTCCATACCTATAAAAGTAGCTACCATTGTCATATTACCATTAAATCTTCTAATTTGCGATATTAAATACTTTCTTTCAAATGATTCTCGAGCATCTTTAATGGGCAAGCCAAGAACATCCATTTTTTCGTTAGTATTCTTAGAATTAATTTCCCCCATATCTTGAGGTAATTTTGCTGCGTTAATAATGATTTCTTTAGATTTGTCATTATGCATTATAAGTATTCTATCAATAAGGTTTTTTAACTGTCTTATATTGCCAGGCCAACTATAGGATTCTAGAACCGCATACGCATCTTCAGCTATAGATATGTGTTTATTATTATAATAATGTGAATTTTTAATAAAATGATCACATAATAACCTAATATCTTCTGGTCTATTTTCTAAAGAAGGAATATTGATGGGAATAACATTTAATCTATAAAATAAATCGCTTCTAAAATTTCCTTTTTCAACTTCGATTTCAAGATTTTTATTTGTGGTTGTTATTATTCTTACATCAGAGGTATAATCTTCATTGCTGCCAATTTTTTGATATGTACTTTCTTGTAGAAATTTTAATACTACTCCCTGTATTTCAATTGGAATATCAGCAATTTCATCAAAAAGTATAGTGCCACCATTTGCTCTTTCTATAAAACTCATTTGATCATTAAGAGTAGAGCCGAATAAATTTTCACCAATTGATTCGGGGTTAATAGATGCACAATTAAATATAACAAAGGATTTATCTTTTCTTAATGAAAGATTATGAATGTTGCGAGCAATAATTTCTTTTCCTGATCCAGGTGGTCCATATATTAGAACACGACCAGTTGTTGGCGATATTTTCTTTAAAATATTTTTTATATTAATCGCAAATTGAGATTTTCCAATTATATTATAATTTTCATAATTAATCTTCTTGAGTTCTATATTTTCTTCTATTAATTTAGAATTTTCAATTGCTCTCTTAGTAATAATTAATAATTTATTAGTGTCAAAAGGTTTTTCTAAAAAATCATAAGCTCCATCTTTAATTGCTTGAACAGCCATATCTACAGTACTGTGACCACTAATTATAATAATTGGTATATATTTATTTATTTTTTTAAAATATTTTAATAATTCTAGACCATCCATTTGACTTTTATCCAGCCAAACATCTAAAATTATTAAATCAGGTTTAAATTTATTAAAATTTTCAATAGCTTCTGAGGAATTATGACTAGAGGAAGTTGTATAATTTTCATCACTTAATATTTCAGAAATTAAGAAACATATATCTTTTTCATCATCAATAATTAATATTTTATATTTCATTAGAGATTTAATAATATAGAAGCAGTTGTTCCTGTTGAAGAATTCTTTTTAATAGAAATTTTACCATTATGATCTTCTATAATTTTTTTACAAATAGATAAACCCAATCCAGTACCTTTTTCTTTTGTTGTAAAATAAGGTTTAAATATTTTTGACATTTTATTCATATCTAAGCCAATGCCGTTATCAATAATATCAATTTTAAAGGATTTTTCTAATAATGAAGTTTTAAATATAATTGAAGAATTTTTAATTTTTGAGACAGCTTCGACGGCGTTTTTCGTTAAATTATTTATAACTAAGGACATTTGAAATCTATCAAAAGGGCAAATAATTTTATCATATTTATTTTCTAATTTAAAGTTTATGTCTGTATGGGCATTGGCATAAAAGTTAAAACATTCATTTAATATATTGATAAAATCATCTTTTTTAATGTCTGCCTCAGGGAGTCTAGCAAAAGAAGAAAATTCGTCTATTAATTTACCAATATCATCTACTTGGGATGATATAGTTTTCGCCAATGAAATAAAATTATTTTTATCAAATTTATTATCTTGTATCTTTTTTTCAATTCTTTCTGCAGACAATTTAATTGGAGTTAAGGGATTTTTAATTTCATGAGCGATTTTTCTTGCTATATCTGACCACGCTGCATGTTTTTCAGCTAATATTAATGATGTTAAATCATCAATTGTAACCACATATCCAATAATATTTTTTTGTTTAATTTCTGTTGCGATTTTAATAAATAAATTTTTGATATTATCATTAATATTATATTCTATTTGTTTTGTTAGATTGTTATTTTTATTATTTTCTATTTTTGATTTAATATCAACAAGAGTAGGAAATATATCAAATAGATTCTTTCCAATAATTTCTTTTTCAGATTTATTTATTATTTCTTTTACTGATTCATTGGATAAGGTGATATTAAAATTTTTATTTAATGCAATAACACCTGTAGATAATGAAGCTAATACAGCTTCAGTAAATAATCTTCTATTTTCTATTTCAACATTATTTTCAATTAATTTTTTTTGTTGTTTTTCAATTTCAAAAATCATTTTATTAAAAGATTTTAATAATAAAGAAATTTCATCATAGTCATTGATTTCAGAAACTTTTGCATCAAAATTACCCTTAGAAACTTTTTGAGATGATTTAATTAAATTACTTATTGGTTCAGATAATTTACCAGCCATTCTAAATCCAAGAAGTAATGAGATTAATAATAAACAAACAGAAAAAAGAACAAAAATCATAGAAAAGGAAATTTGTATATTTGAGTTCTTATTTTCTAAATTTTTATATGCAGTAATTGCCTTTGCGGTTTCAAAAAGATGATTATAAATTGTTTCATTTATATCATCATTAATTAATAAATAAGTATTTTTTAAAAAAGGTAACTTATAATAAGCTGATAATATGTTATTATTTTTTTGATTTATATAAATTTTACCAGAATTGATAATATTGATAATATTATTATTAGGTGGTAAAAAATTTTCAATTCCATTTTTTAAACTTTTATATGCAATAATATCATTTGAAATATCAAATACAAAAATATCTTCTAATTTTTTTATTTCAAAGTTATTTTTTATAATTCTTTGTAATTCGCTTCTTGTAAGATTATTCTTTAATCCATATTCAAATATATCTTTACTAATTGACTGAATATTAACTTCGAGATTTTCTTGTTTTTGTAAAAGATATTCGTTTGCAACAGCATTAGAATTTACTATTGTTGACTTTACTGCGGCTCCATACCAATTTGCTATTTCTAGATTAAAAAAAAGTGCTGCAATAATTACTACCCCTATTGTTGGTCCAAGTGAAATAACAGTAAATAAGTTAATAAATTTAATATAGAGTTTTGATGATGAATAATCTTTTCGTTTATTGATGAAAATTAATAATATCTGTCTTATTAAAAGGCTTGCTAAAATTATTACTAAAATCGTATCTAAAAGTAACAATAATCCAAGTGATGATTTATCTTTAACAAGTTCAGAACCTGGTAGCAATAGAATAAAAGTTCCTAAGAAAGATATGAAGGTTATTATAATAAATATGTAAAAAGAAATTGTTTTAAGGTTCATTTATTCTAAATATTAAATATTTGTAATAACTATATTTAATTAATACAGCAATTATAATTTTAAAAATACATATAAATTAAATACCTTTAATAAATATTAATTATAAATTATTCATATTTTGGTTAAAAAATAGCAATTATTTATTAAATGAAATATAGTATTTATTAAATATGAAAAAAGTAGGATTTGTTATTTTAGCAGGTGGTGAAGGAAAAAGGTTTGGATCAATAAAACCCAAACAATTTGTTGAGATAAATAATCATAATTCCATAGAAATTATTTTAGATGAAATATTAAAAAATAAACTAATTGATAAAATAGTAATAGTAATAAACAATAAATATCGTAATGAAATTAGTATAAAAAAACCAAATATATTATTCGCAACTTCTGGGTCAACAAGACAAGAATCAAGTTTAAATGGTTTAAAGAAAATAAAAAAATATAAATATAAAAAGGTTATTATCCATGATGGATGTAGGCCATATATTAATAATAGTGAAATTAATAAAATAATTAAATTATTAGATCATTATGATGGGTGCGCCCCTTTAATAAAAAATGTTGATTTGGTGAGAATTAAAAAAGGTAAAAATTACAAAGAAATAAATAATAAATTTTATTTAACACAAACACCTCAAGGTTTTAAATTTAATAAAATACTTAAAGAAAATATTAACAATAGAAAATTTAACTCTAAAGATGATATTAAATTATTAAACAACAATAGTTATAAAATAAAATTTTTTGAAGGAAATAAGAATAATATCAAAATTACATATAAAAAAGATTTAAAATTTTTTAATTTCAAAAAAAATAAATATGGTATTGGTTATGACATACATAGATTTAATTTTAATTCAAATAAAAAACTCAAACTATGTGGCGTAAAAATTGATCATTATCCTTTAAAAGGACATTCTGATGCAGACGTTGGATATCATGCACTTTGTGATAGCATATTTGGAGCATTAGGCCTGAATGATATAGGGATAGTATTTAAAAATACAAATCCAAAATGGAAAAATGCAAATTCAGAAATTTTTTTAAAATATGCAAAAAATAAATTAGAACAATCAGGTGCAGAAATATTAAATATTGATATTAATTTTATTTGTGAAAAACCTAAAATATCAAAATATTCAAAACAAATGAAAGAAAATATATCAAAGATATTAAATATTAAAAATAATATAATAAGTATAAAAGCCACAACAAATGAAAAAATTGGCTTTATTGGTAATGGTGATGGGATAGCTGCAGAAGCTATCATATCAATTAATTTATGAATAATATCATTGAAAAATTTGTAACTTTTTTTAATATTGGTAAAATAAAATTTGCACCTGGTACTGTTGGAAGCACAATATTTTTTTTTGTATTATATTTTTTATTTATAAAATTAACATATTTATTATTTTTATTAACTTTTTTTATCATTCTAATTATAAGCATTTTGTTTATAAACAAATATATTAAGGATAAATATGAACATGATCCTAAGGAAGTTATTATAGATGAATTTTTAGGTTGTTATGTTATCTTTCTTTTTTTTCCTTTAATTCAAATTACTAATATAATTAATTTCTTAATAATTTCATTTATATTATTCAGACTTTTTGACATAATTAAATTATTTCCTATTAATTTAATTGATAAAAAAATTAAAAATTCATTTGGAGTAATTTTTGATGATATATTGGCTGGTTTATATACAGTTATAGTACTAATAATTATTCATGGATACAAAATATAAAAATATAATTAAAAGAATTTTATTGAAAAAAAAGACGATATCAATTGCTGAATCTTTTACAGGAGGTTTAATATCGAATGAATTTGTAAAATTTTCTGGAATATCAAAATCTTTTATTTGCGGAATTATAGCTTATTCAAATGAATCTAAAATAAAATTATTAAAAGTTAAAAAAATAAATTTAAAAAAATATGGTGCTGTAAGTAGTTCAATTGCGAAAGAAATGGCTACAAATATTAAAAAAATTTCAAAATCAGATTATTCTATTTCAACAACTGGAATAGCAGGACCGGACGGAGGAACAATAGAAAAACCAGTAGGTTTGGTATATATATGCTTTAAATCAAATAAAAAAACAAAGGTTATTAAAAAAATATTAAAAGGTACAAGAAATAATATTCAAAAAAAATCATTAGATATTGTTTTTAATTTACTAAAAAATAATATTTAAATTAATTTAGTTATTCAGAATATTATTGGCTCTTTCTTCAAACGCCAAAATCATCTTGTCTTCTAAGTTTACATAAAAACTTTCTATAATTTTAGTAAAAGGCATAAATTTAAATTCAAAATCAATTTGAAATTTTAAAAGTGTTTTATTTTTGTTTATAGTATCAAATTTCCATAATGTATTTAGATTCTCTAAAGGTCCTTCTGAATATTTAACTTCGATTATCAAATTTTTTTTATCATAATTTACAAAAGATCTAAATGTATCACCAAAATTTCTGTATCGAATTACTAAATCTGCAATTATTAAATCATTATTATTTTGAATAATTCTTGAAGCACTACACCAGGGAATAAATTCGGGATATTTTTCTATATCTATAACAATTTTAAATAAATCAAGCGAATTGTAAGGTAATATCTTTTCCTTATATGAGCTCGGCATACTATTTAGTGAATTTTAAGTTGTCTAATTTTTTTTAAACGGTTGAGTTGTAATTGTTTAAAATCATTACTGGCATGATAGCTAGATCTTGTTAAAGGGGATGATGAGACCATTAAAAAACCTTTTCCATAAGCAATTTCTTTTAAATTTTCAAATTCATCAGGTGTCACAAATCTATCAATTGGAGCATGTTTTAATGTTGGTTGAAGATATTGACCAATAGTTAAAAAATCTACATTTGCTGATCTTAAGTCATCCATAACTTGTATAACTTCATCTTTATTTTCACCAAGTCCAACCATAATTCCAGATTTAGTAAATACTTTAGGATCAATTTGCTTAATGCTATTTAATAAATTTAAACTGGAAAAATATCGTGCTCCTGGTCTTATTTTTAAATATAATCTAGGGACAGTTTCTAAATTATGGTTAAAAACATCCGGTTTGGAAGATGCAATTTTTTCAATTGCTCCTGGTTTACGAAGAAAGTCTGGTGTTAAAATTTCAATTGTTGTTTTTTTGCAATGCTGCCTTATTGAATTAACAACATTTACAAAATGTTGTGCCCCTCCATCTTTCAAGTCATCTCTATCTACACTCGTAATCACTACATGGGTCAAATTAAGATCTCGAACTGCTTTTGCAATATTAATAGGTTCGGTAATATCTAGAGGTTTGGGTTTACCTGTTATAACATTACAAAAAGCACAAGATCTAGTACATGTATCACCCATAATTAAAAAAGTTGCGTGTTTCTTTTGCCAACATTCACCTATATTTGGACAAGCAGCTTCTTCACAAACTGTAACTAATTTATTTTTTTTTACTATTTCCTTTGTTTCAAAGTATTGACTTCCTACAGGAGCTTTAACTCTAATCCAATCAGGTTTCTTTAAATATTTTGAATTTATATTATTTCTTTTTTCTGGATGCCTATATTTCATAATTAATTTAATGTAATATCCTTACTTTCAATCCATATTTGAATCGGGTTTTCAATAATACTATTAAAATCTTTTAAAAGATTTGCGGCTGTTGACCCATCTAATACTCTATGATCGGCAGATAGTGTTGATTTCATAATTATTGCCTGTTTAATTTCATTATTTTCAATTATTGGTTGTTTTTTAGCATTCCCAATAGCTAAAATACAAGACTGAGGACTGTTTATTATTGCTCCAAATTCAGAGATCCCAAACATACCCAAATTACTTAAAGAAATTGTACCACCACTATATTCGCTTGGTTTTAAGCTTCCATTCTTGGCTTTTTTAATCAAATTTTTTAATTCTTTTGATATTTCAAAAATTCCTTTTTTATCTACATCTGTAATAACCGGTGTAATTAAACCGTCATCTAGAGCAACAGCAACTGAAATATCTACATTGGAATATTTTATAATTTTATCATTAATCCAGCTAACTCTTGTTTTTGGGTTTTGCTTTTGAGCAATACCAAGCGCCTTGACAAATAGGTCATTTAGAGAAACTTTATCATTATTTTTAGAATTATTAATTTTATCTTTTAATAGTATTAACTTGCTAATATTAGATTCTATTTTTAAGTAAAAATGAGGAACTTCTCTAAATGTTGTAACTGTTTTTTCCGCAATAGCCTTTCTCATTTGTGAGGGAGTTATTTCTTTTAAGGATTTATTATTACTAGCATAATCGTCATCTGAAGCATGATCAAAGAGAAAATCTTTTAAATCACGTTTGATTATTCTTCCATCAGGACCAGAACCTTTTACTTTATCAATATTAATATTATTTTTTTTAATTATTTTTCTAGCAAGTGGTGAAATCTTGTACATATTAATTCCTATAACACACTTGTTTAACAGCTTTAAATATATCTTCCGTTTGAGGTAAGCATGCATTTTCTAAATTTAATGCATAAGGCATTGGCACATCTTTGCTGCTTATTCTAATTATTGGAGCATCCAAATAGTCAAATGCATTTTCAACAATAACAGAAATTAATTCTGAATTTATACCGGAAAATGGCCAGCACTCTTCAACACAAACAACTCTATTAGTTTTTTTAACAGAATTAATTATTGTTTCTTTGTCCATTGGTCTTATGGTTCTAAGATCAATTATTTCAGCATTAATTCCTTCATCTTTTAATTTTTTATGCGCTTCTAAGCATTTAGAAATACATAATGAAAAAGAAATTATTGTTGCATCATCTCCTTCTTTAACAATATTTGCCTTACCAAGCGGAACTAAATAATTTTTATCAATTGGAACATTGCATTTGTGTGAATACATTATTTCATTTTCAAGAAAAACCACTGGGTTCTTATCTCTTATTGCTGATTTTAATAAGCCTTTTGCATCTGCAGCATTAGATGGTGAAACTACTTTCAGGCCAGGACAGTGAGAATACCAGCTAGTAAAATCCTGACTGTGTTGAGCTGCTGTTTGTGAAGCTGCGCCATTAGGACCCCTAAAGACTATTGGTACATTTATTTGCCCACCTGACATATAATGGGTTTTAGATGCTGTATTTACTATTTGATCAATTGCCTGCATAGAAAAATTAAAGGTCATATATTCAACAATAGGTTTCAATCCATTAAATGCAGAGCCAATTGCAAGACCAGTAAAGCCTTCTTCAGATATTGGTGTATCAATGATTCTCTCTTTACCAAATTCTTTTAGAAGACCTTGACTAACCTTATAAGCACCATCATATTCTCCCACCTCTTCTCCAATTAGAAAAACTTTATTATCTCTTCTCATTTCTTCAGCAATTGCTTTATTAATCGCTTCTCTAACTGTTATATTTTCATATTTAATATCTTTTAAGACTTTTTTATTATCAGGTTTTATTAACCTTGAAGAATCTTCTTCGATACTCTTATTTATTTCTTTTATTTTTACCTGATCTTCTTTTTTTTCTTTTTTATTAGATTTTGCAATCTTAGAATCATTTTTATTGTCATTCATAGTGGCAATAATCTCATTAACTTTTACACTCTCAGTACCCGCTGAAATCAATATTTTGGATAGTATTCCTTTATCAACTGCTTCAATTTCCATAGTAGCTTTATCAGTTTCTATTTCAGCTAAGACATCTCCCGGGTTGATTTCATCACCTTCTTTTTTAAACCATTTAATTAACTTCCCATCTTTCATTGTGGGAGATAATGCTGGCATTATAATATTAATTGTCATTTTTTATGCGTAAACATCCTTGTATAAATCTTCAATATTAGGTACAGGACTATTTTCTGCAAATTCTGCTGCATTTTTAATAATGTTAAAAACTTTATCATCAATTTCTTTAATTTTTTTCTCAGGAAATATCTTCTTGTCTAAAATCAATTTTTTAATTTTTTCTATAGGGTCTTTAGACTTATAATCTTTTACCTCTTCTTTTGTTCTATATAAAGCAGGATCAGACATTGAATGACCTCTATAGCGATAAGTTTGCATTTCCAATATATATGGACCCTTTCCGCTTCTTACATATTTTGCTGCCCTAAACGCGGCTTCTCTAACTTTAATAACATTCATACCATCAACTTTTTCACCTTTAATGCCAAATGGCTCGCCCCTTTTGTAAAGATCTGATCCAGCTGAAACCTTAGAAACTTCTGTACCCATTCCATATTTATTATTTTCAATAATATATAATACCGGAAGTTTCCATATTGATGCCATATTAAAAGATTCAAATACCTGGCCATTATTCATAGCTCCATCACCAATATATGTTCTACATATTTGTTTATCTTTTTTATATTTATGAGCAAATGCTATTCCAGTTCCAACAGGAGCTTGAGCCCCAACTATACCGTGGCCACCATAAAAACTATTTGTTTTTGAAAACATATGCATTGACCCACCTTTACCTTTTGAATAACCGTCAATTCTACCTGTTAATTCTGCCATAATTTTTTTTGTGTCTAGACCTCTAGCAATCATATGGCCATGATCTCTATAAGTAGTTACAACACTATCTTTTGAATTAATTGACATTAAAACACCAACTACAACAGCTTCTTGACCTATATATAGATGGCAAAAACCACCAATTAAACCTTTACCATATAATTGTGAGGCTCTTTCTTCAAAACGTCTAATTGTAAGCATAGTTTCATACATCACTAAGTAATCATTTTTTTTAATTTTTGGTATCATTTCATTTAAATTGTATAAATATTTAACAAAGATAAAAAAATATCAATGTTATTCTTGAAATATAATTACAACTTCATTTTTTTCAAGATGACCTTCATTTTTTCTTAATAGTTCTTCCAAATAGTCCAAATCTATATTACTTAATTTTAGTTTGTTTATCTTTGTTTTTAAATCACTGCTATGATTTTGAAGTTCTGTTAAAAATGAATATTTATCATTATAAGTATTGTTTAAAATCATATATTGAAATAAACCTCTTTTAGACATTGTAAGATGATACATTAAGTAGATAAAAACTGAAAAAGACAAAACTAAAAAAAAGAAACTGTATAATTTATTTTTAAATAATATTGATTTATTCATTTATTAAATCATTTTATTACATTTTTGCTATTTTTTAAATTTTAAAATGTTTTTACCAGAATATTCAGCTTGATTTCCCAAATTTTCCTCGATTCTCAAAAGTTGATTATATTTAGAAAGTCTTTCAGTTCTAGATAAAGAACCTGTTTTGATTTGGCTAGAATTTGTTGATACGGATAAATCTGAAATAAAACAATCTTCAGTTTCCCCAGATCTGTGAGATATAATAAAAGAATAATTATTCTCTTTTGCTAGCTTTATTACTTTAAGTGTTTCAGAAAGAGTTCCAATTTGATTCAATTTTACTAAAATAGAATTTGATATATTTTCTTTAATTCCTTTTTTCAATCTCTCATAATTAGTAACAAATAAATCATCACCGACTAATTGAATATCTTTCCCCAACAATTTAGTAATATATTTCCAGCCGTTCCAATCATCTTCTGATAAGGCATCTTCAATTGAAAAAATTGGATACTCATTAATTAGTTTATTATAATATTCAGAGAGTTCTTGTGATGAAAAAATCTTATTTTCACTTTTTAGAGCATAATTTGTACCATTAAATATTTCATTAGCCGCAACATCAAGTGCAATGAATATTTCTTTACCTGGAGTTAATTGACTTTTAGAAATTGATTCCAGCAATAATTCAATAGCCTCTTTATTACTTTTTAAATTTGGTGCAAAACCTCCTTCATCGCCAACATTAGTATTTAAACCTTTAGATGATAGAATAGACTTTAATCTGTAAAATATTTCACAACTAATCTCTAAAGATTCTTTAAAAGATTTTGCACCTATTGGTACAATCATAAATTCTTGAAAATCAAGATTATTGTCCGCATGCTGCCCTCCATTAATTAGATTAATCAATGGTACTGGTAAAGTTTTTGCTTTAGGATTTAAGTATTCATATAAAAAATTTTTATTTACGTAAGAGGCAGCTTTAGCACAGGATAAACTTACCGGTAATATAGAATTAACTCCAAGGTTAGACTTATCTTTTGTACCGTCAAGTTTAATCAATATATTATCAATTTTTTCCTGTTCAATTATATTTAATCCAACTAGTGATTTTGAAATTATATTATTTATATTATTAACTGCGTTTAGAACTCCTTTTCCATTAAATCTGTTTTTATCTTCATCTCTTATTTCAACACATTCATGTGTTCCTTTAGAAGCTCCCGAGGGCACTGCTGATCTGCCAACTATATTGTTTTCAAGTATTACATCACACTCAACTGTTGGATATCCTCTACTATCAAGTATCTCTCTAGCTTTTATATTAATAATTTTTTTCATAAAAATTTTATTGTTTAAGATTTAGTTACCTTATCCAATGCTATTAATTTCTTTAATAATGGCTTTAAGTTATTAAGATCAATCATATTCGGGCCATCACTTGGGGCATTATCTGGATCATTATGAGTTTCAATGAAAAGGCCGGCAACTCCCAATGAAACTGCGGCTTTAGATAATGCTGGAATAAATTCCCTTTTACCACCGCTAGACTTTCCAAGACCACCTGGTTCCTGCACAGAATGAGTTGCGTCAAAGATAACAGGATATTTTGTTTTTTTCATAATCTCAATTGATCTAAAATCAGTAACCAAGTTATTATATCCAAATGAAAAACCTCTTTCAGTTAACAAAATATTATTATTCCCAACTTTCACAGCTTTTTCTATTATATTAGGCATTTCATTAGGTGAGACAAATTGTCCCTTTTTAATATTAATTATTTTATTAGTTTTAGAAGCAGCGATAATTAAATCAGTCTGTCTACATAGAAAGGCAGGAATTTGAATGATATCAACATATTTAGAAAATACTGAACATTGATTCTCATTATGCACATCAGTTAAAATAGGACATTCAAAATTTTTTTTAATTTCTTGAAATACTTTTATAGAATCATCTATCCCAAGTCCTCTATAACTATCAACATTGGTACGATTTGCTTTATCAAAACTTGTTTTAAAAATAAAATTAATATTTAACTCATTGGATATTTTTTTAATTTTTTCAACCATCATAAGAGAGTGATCTCTACTTTCTATCACACATGGACCTGCGATAAGAACAAAGGGCAATGAATTACTTATGTTAAAATTTTTCAAAGGTATTTTAATCATATTATTTACTTCCATCAATACACGCTTTTACGAAGGAAACAAATATTGGATGAGGATTCAATGGTCTTGATTTCAATTCAGGATGAAATTGTACTCCTAAAAACCAAGGATGGCTTGAATACTCAAAAATTTCTGGAAGTTTGCCATTTGGAGAAATACCAGAAAATATAAAGTTATTTTTCTCAAATAATTTAAGATATTTTGTATTAACTTCATATCTATGGCGATGTCTTTCATCAATTCTTTTTTTAGAGTAGATATTATAAGCTAATGTATTTGATTTAATTGCACAAGGATAGGACCCTAATCTCATTGTACCTCCCTTATCGCTAGATTTTGATCTCTTTTCAATTTTATTCTTTCTAATCCATTCAGTCATCAAGCCTATTACAGGATTGGTTGGATTTGAAAATTCAGAAGAATGACAACCTTTTAATTTTAGAACATTTCTTCCAATTTCGACTATAGCCATTTGCATTCCAAGACAAATACCCAAATAAGGAATCTTATTTTCTCTAGCATATTTTGCACTTTTAATCTTACCCTCAATACCTCTTTTACCAAACCCGCCAGGAACTAAAATTCCATCAACATTTTCAAAAAACTTGTAATTTTTTTTCTTTTCTAATGATTCAGCATTAATCCATTTAATTTTAATTTTAACCTTATTAGAAATTCCCCCATGAGTTAATGCTTCAACAAGTGATTTATAACTATCCTCAAGATTTGTATATTTTCCAACAATTGCAATATTAATTTGTTTTTTAGAATTATTAAGAATTTTAACAACCTGATTCCATTTTTGTAAATTAATAGTCTTTTTATTCTTTTTTAAATTAAAATATTTTAATATTTCTGAATCTAATCCTTCTTTATGGTAAGAAGATGGTACCCCATAAATATTCTTTGTATCTAAAGCCGTAACTACTCTTTGTGGTTTTATATTACAAAAAAGTGAAATTTTTCTTTTTAAATTATTATTAATAATTCTATCAGATCTGCATAATAGAATATCTGGCTGAATACCTACGCTAAGTAATTGTTTAACTGAATGTTGGGTGGGTTTAGTTTTTAATTCACCAGCTGATTCTAACCATGGAACATGAGTTACGTGCAGTATTGCAGAGGATATATTCTCACTATCATTTTTTAATTGCCTAATAGCTTCTAAAAAAGGTAATGATTCAATATCACCTACGGTTCCTCCAATTTCACATAGTACGAAATCTTCTTTAGATAAATCACTTTTAATAAAATTTTTTATTTCATTAGTAACGTGAGGAATTACTTGAATTGTTGCTCCTAGATATTTTCCTTTTCTCTCTTTATTTAAAACTTTTGAATAAATTCCTCCTGCAGATATGCTATCTGTTTTTTTACTATCTACATTAGTAAATCTTTCATAATGGCCGAGATCTAAATCTGTTTCGGCACCATCATCAGTAACAAAAACCTCTCCGTGCTGATAAGGACTCATTGTTCCAGGATCAACATTCAAATAAGGATCTAATTTTCTTAACCTGACTTTATAACCTTTTAATTGTAGAAGAGATGCCAAGGATGCTGTTGCAAGTCCCTTGCCTAATGATGAGGACACTCCGCCCGTAATAAATATAAAATGCATTACGGAAATCCTTGATACATAATTATTACAAAATAAACAAGGAATATTTTTTATTTAGTTAATTTGAATCAGGTATTGAGGGTTCTTCAGCTATATTGCTATCCTCTATTTTATCCTCTGATAGAGATTCTAGAATTTTTATTTCGTTTTTTGATGATGAAGCTATAGTTAACACTACACTCATTATCATAAATAATGTGGCAATTATGGCTGTTGCCTTAGATAAAAAATTAGCAGATCCCCTAGAAGACATTAAGCCTCCCAAACCACCGGAAACACCAAAACCAAGACCTTCGTTGTCGCTATGCTGAAGCAATACTAATATGATTAATAATAGGGCGAGAATTACTTCGATAATTATTAAAGTAGTCATGATATTGGTGTGCTTATATGTAATTATTCAATTATCGCAAGTTAATTCTTATTAAAATTAATAATATGAGCAAATTCTATTATATTTAGTGATGCCCCACCCACAAGAACTCCATCAACACTTTTTAATGATAATATATCCTTTGAATTTTTTTTATTTACTGAACCTCCATATAATACTTTAAATTTATAATTTTTTAAATGATATTTAATATTTAATATTTTTTTAATATAAGTGTGAATTTTATTAATTTCTTCGATAGTAGGTGTTTTGCCTGTACCTATTGACCAAACCGGTTCATAGGCGATAATTGTATTTTTTGGTGAACAATTATTACTTAGTGATTTATAAATTTGTTTTTTTAGAACTTTAAATGTATTTGATTTTCTTTTTTCTGATAAATTTTCTCCAATACATATTATGACATTAATTTTGTTATTTAAAGACTCATTGACTTTATTAGAAATTAATTTGTCTGATTCTTTAAATAAATTTCTTCTTTCAGAATGTCCTAAGATAACAAAGTTGCATTGAGTGTCACGAATTATTGATGAGCTAATTTCACCGGTTTTAGAGAAATTATCTGATAAAGAAAGATTTTGTGCACCTAAAAAAATATTTTTATATTTAAATTTATTTTTACATATTGTTAAATATGGAAATGGAGGGCAAATAACAATGGCTATTTTTTTATTAAATTTAATATAATTTTTTTTTAGATAATTCTTATATTGATTAATGAGGCTAAATGAGCCGTTCATCTTCCAATTAGCAACGATAATTTTACTATAATTTTTAAAATTCATAGTTTTTTGTATATTTTATTACTTTTTTCGTATTTATAATTTCTTTATATTGCCCTTTATTGTAGAAGCAAATGAAATATAAAATAAATTAAAATGCTTAGTTGGATAAGAAATTCTACAATAGGTATAATCTTAGCTTTTATCTTTATGATTAGCTTATTCTTTTTTAAATCAAGTTCTAGATTTTCAGGAGTACTTGGGCTTGGAGCTAACAATGTTGCAAAAGTTGGCGAGGTCCAAATTTCGAATGTTGAATACCTAAGAACATATGATTTAACAAAAAAACAATTTAACCAATTAATTGGATCTGAAATAACTGATAAAGAAGCTAAGGGTATTGGTTTAGATAAAAATGCATTAGGTGCATTAATAAACAAAGCTATTTTTGAAAATGAATATATAAATAATGAATTGCTAATTGATGATAAAGTAATAGCCTCAATTACACAAAACTATATTCCTTCAATATATGATTCAAATAACAATATCATTAGTGACAATCTAAAAAGTTTTTTAATTGATCAAAATCTAAATTTAGAAGAATTTATCAAAATAATTAATTATGAAGCTCAGAATAATTTTTATGAGAATAGTTTAATTCAAAACATTAAATATCCGCTAAATATTAATGATAAACTAAATCAATATAATAATCATACAAGAGACATAACTTATTTGATTTTACCTACAGAAAAATTGAATTTAGAGGTTGTTGAAAATGAAGAATCAATAACAAAATTTTACAACAACAACACAAATCTATTTATGAAACCTGAAGAAAGAACAATAGAATATATATATTTAAATCCTAATGATTTTATTAAAGATTTTATAATATACGATGATGATATTGATCAATATTATAATAACAATAAAATTATGTTTACTAAAAATGAAACAAGAAGTTTTATTCAATTTAATTTTAATTTAGAAAGTGAAGCTGAAGACTTCTTTTACGAGGCTTCCAATATTAACAAATATAATGAATTAAAAAAACTTGCTAAAAATAAAAATATAAGATTCCAGGAGTTAATAAATGCGCAAAAGAATGAAATTATTGAAGTAATATCAAATAATGTTTTTTCAATAAATAAGGGTGAACTCTCAACAACTATAAATGGTCCTCTGGGATATCATTTGGTATTTGTTCAAGATATAAAACCTGCAAAATTAGCCAATCTTGATACAGTTAAAGAAATAATAGTAACAAATATTAAAAAAGAAAGATCTTCAAATTATATTCAAAATTTAATATCTGAAATTGATGAGGAAATTCTTAATGGATTATCGTTAAATGAAATAAAAAATAAATTCTCATTAAAAAGTGAATTACTTAATAATGTAACAGCAGATTTTAAATTTTCTAATGAAAATAAATATAAGAAATTAATTGTTGAAAAAGCATTTAAAAGCAATCCTAATATTACAAGCGATATTATTGAAATAAATAATGATTCGTATTTTTTATTTAATGTTTCTAATATAAATATAAAAAGTCTTGAAAAATATGAAGACATAAAAACAAAAGTAGCCGAAAAATGGAAAAATAAAGAATATTTAATTCTTGTCGAAAAATATATAGAAAAACTAGAAAATGATGATAAATCAAAATTTATACAATCATCATTCGTAGAGTATATTTCTGATAAGTATAATGTTGATTTTAAAAATACAACAATAGATAAAAAAAGTGATGTATTACCAGTCAATCTTATAAACTCAATTTATGCAAATAATGTTGACAAGATAGTTAAACTTTATGATGATAAAAATGTTTATTTAGCAAAAACTAATTCAATCAATATTCAAAAAGAATCTACTTCTATAAACAGTGATATAAAAGTAAATGTTAATGATGAAATCAGGGCTATGATATTAAAAGGTATTTCAAAAAATATCGTAATAAAAACTAATGATGACCTTTTAAATTCTTTAACAAGTTCAATGTAATGGAATATCTAAGTTTTGATGACTTTTCAAAAATTTATCAAAATAAAAAATCACAAATACTTTATAAAAAAATTATTTCTGATTTAGAAACTCCTATATCTGCACTATTAAAATTATCCCCCAATCAAGAATATTCTTTTTTACTTGAATCAGTATCTGGTGGCGAGAAAAGAGGAAGATATTCGTTATTTGGGATTAAACCAGATATTATATGGAGTTGTTTAAACAACAAAGTGACCTTATCAGGAGAAAACAAGGACTTTATTAAAAATTTTCCTAAACATAAAAATCCTCTAGAATCACTTAGAGATTTATTAAAAAAATCTTTAATTAAAAAAGAAGAATCTCTTCCTCCATGTCCTGTTTTGGTAGGATATATGGGATATCCAATGATTAAATATATGGAAAATATAAAACTTCAAAATGCAGATGATATATTAATACCTGAATCAATATTTATTAGACCAAAAATTGTAGTTGTTTTTGATAATGTATATGACACTTTAACAATTATGGCTCCGGTTCATTTTTCAGATAATGTCAAAGCTAAAATTGCTTACGATGATGCAAGTAAAAATATAAATAATGTCTTAAGTTTATTAAATTCAAAATTACAAAATATTAAACAAAAAAAATATAATGTTGCTAACATAATTCCAAAATCAAATTTTACTAAAAAGGATTATTTAGGTGTAATAGAGAAAGCTAAAAAATATATAATAGAAGGTGACATTTTTCAAATTGTTCCATCGCAACGTTTTGTTATGGATTATAAGTTACCTACTATAAATCTTTACCGTTCTTTAAGAAGATTAAACCCCTCCCCTTTTTTAGTGAATTTGAATTTTAAGAATATAGGTTTAGTTGCATCAAGTCCTGAAATACTTGTAAGACTAAGAAATAACAAAATCACAATTAGACCAATTGCAGGTACTAGAAAAAGAGGTTTGGATAAAGCAGAAGATATCAAACTTTCAAAAGATCTACTTTCTGACAAAAAAGAGATAGCTGAGCATTTAATGTTACTAGATTTAGCAAGAAATGATGTTGGCAGAGTATCAAAAATAGGAACAGTTAATGTCACTGAAAGAATGAGCGTTGAATATTATTCCCACGTTATGCATATTGTTTCTAACGTTGAAGGTGAAGTTAATAGTAATTTTGACAGTATTGATGCTATCATTGCAGGTTTTCCAGCTGGAACTGTCTCAGGAGCCCCAAAAATAAGAGCTATGGAAATTATAGAAGAGTTGGAAACTCAAAATAGGTCATTTTATGGTGGTGCAATAGGTTATTTTGATTCAAATGGAGATATGGATACTTGTATAACTTTAAGAACAGGTTTAATTAAAGACAATAAACTTTTTGTTCAAGCCGGTGGTGGAGTTGTGTACGATAGTGTACCTGAAAAAGAATTTCAAGAAACATTAAATAAGGCTGAAGCAATTATAAAAGCTGCAAAAAAATCATACGAGGATATTTAATCCATGATTATACTTATTGATAATTATGATAGCTTTACCTTTAATATATATCATTATGTTAGTGAGATTGGAGAAGAAGTAAAAATTTATAGAAATGATAAAATAACCATAAGCGAAATAGAAAAAATGAAGCCATCAGCAGTTATAATATCTCCCGGTCCATCCAGACCAGAAAAAGCTGGCATATGCATTGAATTGGTAAAAAAATTATATAATAAAATACCCATACTGGGAGTATGTCTTGGGCATCAGGCAGTAGGTCAGGCTTTTGGCGGGAATATAATAATTGCGCCAGAGATTATGCATGGAAAATTATCAGAAATACATCATAATAATCATAGATTATTTGATGGAATAGATATTAAATTTAATGCTGTAAGATATCATTCTCTAATCATTAAGAATGAAAGTATACCGAATGAGATTAATATAATTGCTAAAACATCAGACAACATAATTATGGCGATAGCTCATAAAAAATATAAAACTTATGGTGTTCAGTTTCATCCAGAAAGTATTGGAACTGATATAGGAAAAAAATTATTTAAAAATTTTATTGAGTTAATAAATGACTGAAATCATAAATATTTTGGATAAAGTATACAATTTAAAAGATTTATCTGAAGAAGAGTCTAGTGTAATTTTTAATAAGATTATGAAGGGAGAGTTATCCGATGTCATAATATCTTCTTTTTTAACGGCATTGAAAATTAAGGGAGAAACATTAGATGAAATTATTGGTGCTACAAAAATATTAAGAGAAAAATCATTAAAAATAAACTCAACTTTAGATACTGTCGATACATGCGGAACTGGTGGTGATATGCTTGGAACTTTAAACATTTCTACAGCATCTGCAATTGTTGCTGCAAGTATAGGAATTAAAATTACTAAACATGGTAATAGATCAGTAAGCTCTAAATCAGGATCAGCTGATGTATTAGAAAGTTTAGGAATTAAAATTCAGAAGGATATTTCAAAAAATGAAAAAATGCTAACTGATATTAATTTTTGTTTTATGTTTGCCCCTTATTTTCATAATGCTATGAAATATGTTGCTCCCGTTAGAAAAGAGTTAAAGACAAGAACTATCTTTAACTTATTAGGTCCTTTACTAAATCCGGCAAATACAAAAAAACAACTTTTAGGAGTTTTTGAAAAAAAATGGCTAAGAATGCATGCTGAAGTTTTAAAAAATCTTGGTTCAGAGCATATATTATTAGTAAATGGCTTTGATGGACTTGATGAAATATCTTTATCAGGAAAAACAAATATGGTTGAATTAAAAGGAAATAAAATAAGTGAATATGTATTTAACCCTGAAGAGATAGGCTATGAGCTAATTGACAATATTGAAATTAAAGGGGGAAATGCTGATTTTAATGCTGATGCCATAATTAAAATGCTTATGGGCAAACATTCAGTATTTCAAAAAATCATAGAAATTAATGCTGGCGCTACAATATATTTATCGGGAAAAGCAAAAAATATCAAAGACGGTTCTGAGATTGCAAAAAAAGCTATAGATAGCCGACAATCATTGTCATACTTAGAAGAATTAATAAAATATACAAATTCAATATAGATTATGAATATTCTTGATGAAATATGCAAAAATAAGAAAATAGAAATTAAAAATGAAAAAAATAAATATTCATTAAATACATTGGAAAAATTAATTAAAAATAAAAAAAATAGGGGTTTTAAAAGTTTATTAAAACAAAAGGAAAATGATAAAAAAATTAATATCATTGGCGAAATAAAAAAATCTAGTCCAAGTGCCGGAATTATTGTTAATAATTACAATCCTATCAATATTGCTATAAATTATGAAAAGTCTGGTGTGGGTGCAATTTCTGTATTAACAGAAAAAAAATTTTTCAATGGAGAACTTGATCATATCTCAATAATTAATAAAAATGTAAATATTCCAATTTTGAGAAAAGATTTTATTATAGATCCATATCAAGTTGCACAAAGTAAATTTTATAAGGCGGATGCAATATTATTAATAATGTCAATTTTATCTTTAAATCAAGCAATTGAAATTCTAGATATTTCTAAAAAATATGAAATTGATTGTTTAATTGAGGTTCACAATGAAAAAGAAATTGAATCTGCCTTAAAGTTAAATAATAATCTAATAGGAATAAATAATAGAAATTTATCTGATCTAACTGTTGATTTAAATAATGTAAAAAATCTTATACGTAATATACCAAAAGATTATACAGTTGTGGCTGAAAGTGGGATAAAAGTAAAAAATGATATATCTTTATATAATAGTTTAGGAATTTATAATTTTTTAATAGGAGAAAGTTTATTAAAATCTAAGGATATAAATAAAAAAATTAAAGAATTTACAAATTAAACTGATGAATAAAAAGAATTTTACACATTTAGATAAAAGTAAATCCCCTCAGTCTGTAGATGTGTCCAATAAGAAAGCCTCGCTAAGAACTGCTTCAGCTCAAGGTATAATTAAATTTAATAATAAAAGTTTCCAAAAAATACTTAATTTAAAATCTAAAAAAGGTGACATCATAGGTGTAGCTGTTATTGCTGGAATTATGGCAGCCAAGAAAACTTCCGATTTAATTCCTTTATGTCACAATATACCGATTGATGATGTTAAAATAAAAATATTAACTCAAAAATCATCAAATTCATTTAAACTAATTTGTTCCGTTAAAACTTTTGCTAAAACAGGTGTTGAAATGGAGGCATTAACAGGCGTAACTATAGCTTGCCTCACCATTTATGATATGTGTAAAAGTTTGGATAAAAAGGCATCAGTAGAAGAAATTAAATTGCTAAAAAAAAGTGGTGGCAAAAGTGGAGAATTTACTACCTAACAGATTCGAAAAATTATATTTTTTAGCAGTATAATCAAATACTTATATTTTATTGTTGAAACATTTAGAGAACTAAAATAGAACAATATGTGAATATGCTTACAAAAAAACAAAAACAACTATTAGATTATTTAACTGATTTTACAGGAAAATCAGGTATTTCACCTTCATTTGAAGAAATGAAAGAAGCGTTAAATTTAAAATCGAAATCGGGAATTCATAGATTAATTACAAGTTTAGAGCAAAGAGGATTTATTAAAAGACTAAAGCATAAAGCTCGCGCTATGGAAGTTATAAGATCGCCTGAAGATGTAAATAACAGCAATAACAATAATGCATTTAATAATACGAGCAGATTTTCAATTCCAATTTTAGGAGATATAGCTGCTGGAAATCCAATTGAATCAATTAGTTCTAGAGATGAACATATAGATATTCCTCAAGAAATGATCTCAAAAAATCATAATTATTTTGGTCTATTAGTGAAGGGTGAATCTATGGTTGAAAAGGGAATATTAGATGGAGATATTGCGGTAATAAAGCAAAAATCCATAGTTGATAATGGAAAAATAGCAGCTGTTTTGATTAGAAAAGAAGAAGTAACTCTAAAAAAAATAAACTTTGATGGTTCGTTAATTAAACTAATACCTGCAAACCCAGCATATAAAGAAAAAATATATTCAAGAAAAGATATTGAAGTATATGGGGAATTAACTGGTATAATACGTAAATATAATTAGTTAATTTACATTATTTAATCATTCTTTTATTATAATAGGATAGTATGTCTTCAGTCATTACTCGATTTGCACCTTCTCCATCAGGATTTTTACATATAGGAAGTGTTAGAACTGCATTAATTAATTATCTTTTTGTCAAAAAATCAAAAAAAGAATTTAAAGATTCAAAGTTTTTGTTAAGAATTGAAGATACAGATAAAGAACGAAGTGAAAATAAATACTTTGAATCAATTATTAATGGTCTCAAATGGTTAAATATAAATTGGGAAGAAGAAATATATATACAATCAAAAAATATTAACCTTCACAAAAATATTGCTGAAGATTTATTAAATAATAAAAAAGCATTTAAATGCATTTGTACTAAAGAGCAGTTAGATAAAAAAAGGGAAAAATATGTCAAAGAAAGAAAAAATATAAAAAGACTATGCACTACTTGTGAAAATAACATTGATATTCAATCTTTAAAAAAAGATTATTGTGTTAGAATGAGCATACCTAATAACGGATCAATTGTAATTGATGACTTGGTTCAAGGAAAAGTTGAAGTATTAAATAGTGAAATTGATAATTTTATAATACTTAGAAGAGACAGTACTCCGACTTATATGTTATCTGTTGTAGTAGATGATAATAAAATGGGCATAACCCATATTATTCGGGGTGACGATCACTTAAATAATGCTTTTAAACAATTTCATATTTATAATTCATTAAATTGGAAAATACCAAAATTTGTTCATATACCTTTAATGCATGGTAATGATGGAAGCAAATTATCAAAAAGACATGGTTCGATGGATATCATTGAATTTAAAAATAATGGTTATCTTGCTAATTCAATCGTAAATTATCTTTTAACATTGGGTATATATTCTTCTAAAAATGAAATTTTTTCTATTGATTCAATAATAAAAGATTTTGAATTATCAAAAATAAATAAATCTCCAAGTAAATTTGATTACGAAAAACTTAATTTTATAAATTTAAATTATATAAAAAACTTAAATAACAATGATATAATAAATTTATTTAAAAATGATTATAATTTTGATGCAACAAACTTTGATACTAATTTAATAACAAAAGCATTAGATATACTGAAAAATAGATCAAACACTTTATTAAATCTAAAAGATAATATTCTACCTTTTTTAATTGCAAAAAATCTAAAGAGAAACAAAAATGATGTATCAGAAGAATCGATAATATTATTAAAAAAATATAAAGATATAATTGATAAAGAAAATGAATGGGAAAAGGAGAAAATTGAAAGAATTACTAAAGAATTTACAAATAATGAAAATATAAAATTTAATGAAATTGGTGAACCAATAAGGCTAATTCTTACAGGGAAATCAAAGGGTATTCCTATTTCTGATATATTAATTATTCTTGGAAAAAAAGAAACGTTAGAAAGAATAAATAATTTTTTTATATAATTTAATATTATAATTTGGTAAGTAATTCATAAGATGAACAATCCATTACCTAAAGAAAAAAATAAAACTTTTACATTATTTGATAATGAAAATGGCAATTCTTATGAAATACCCGTCATAGAAGGAACAGTGGGTCCTGATGTATTAGATATTACAAATTTATTTAAGGAATCTGGTTTATTTACTTATGATCCGGGTTTCACATCAACTGCATCATGCAAATCTGGAATTACATACATTGATGGTGAGCAGGGAATATTACGTCATAGAGGTTATGATATTAAGGAACTTGCGGAAAATAGTAATTTTATGGAGGTTTGTTATCTTCTTCTTCATAGCGAGCTTCCCTCACCTGAAGATTTTTCTAAATTTGATAACTTAATTAAAAATCATACGATGATTAATGAGCAATTAGTTTACTTATATAGAGGTTTTAAAAGAGCTGCACATCCAATGGCTATAATGGTTGGAGTTGTTGGAGCTTTATCTGCTTTCTACCATGATAGTACAGATATAAACGACCCTAATCAAAGAATGATTGCCTCTCACAGATTAATTGCAAAAATGCCAACTATTGCAGCAATGGCATATAAATATTCAATAGGTCAACCTTATATTTATCCTAATAATGAATTGTCATATTCTGAAAATTTTCTTAATATGATGTTTGCTGTTCCAACTCAAAAATTTACAATAGATAAAACACTTGTAAAAGCTATGGATAGGTTTTTTATTTTACATGCAGATCATGAACAAAATGCTTCAACGTCAACGGTCAGACTTGCTGGATCTTCAAATGCAAATCCTTTTGCTTGTATAGCTGCAGGAATAGCGTCACTTTGGGGGCCTGCTCATGGAGGTGCGAATGAGGCTGTAATAAAAATGTTAACAGAAATAAATTCTAAAGATAATATTGATCAATATTTACTAAGGGCAAAAGATAAAAATGATCCATTTAGACTTATGGGCTTTGGACATAGAGTTTATAAAAACTATGATCCTAGAGCATCCGTAATGAAAGATACATGCCACGAGGTTCTTGAAATACTCAATATAAAAAATGACCCTCTTTTAGATATTGCTTTAGAACTTGAAAATATAGCATTAAATGATGAATATTTTATAGAAAAAAAATTATATCCAAATGTAGATTTTTATTCAGGCATAATCTTGAAAGCTATGGGTATTCCAACTAATATGTTTACAGCATTATTTGCGATAGGGAGAACAGCTGGGTGGATATCTCAATGGAAAGAAATGATAGAAGATCCAATAAAAAAAATTGGTAGACCAAGACAATTATATATAGGTGAAGATAAAAGAAATTATAAACCTAAAGAAAAAAGAGAAAGAAAATCCATTTTTGAATGGCTTTGGTCTAAATAATTTTTAATATTTCTAAACAAGCATTATAGGAACAATTTTTTCCTAATTTCAATTTGTTAATATAAACTTTTGCATTTTTAATTTGTAATTTTTGTAATTTTTCATTTTTAATTAAGGAATCAAATGAAAATTTTAATTTTGATATATTTAATTTATGATTAGTAATTTCAGGAATGATACTTTTTTTTGCCATAATGTTAATAATATTTGCAAATTTTGTTTTTACAAAAAAACTAAATAATATTTCAGTAAATAAATTTAACTTATAAATTACAATAATAGGAATATTTTTTTTAGTCATTTCTAATGCTGCAGTCCCAGAACATACAATGGCTATTTTAGTTTTTGGAAATAAATTATCTAATTTTTTATTATTATCGCTAATAATTATTTTCTTTTTTGAAAAGGATGTTAAATTTGTAATTCTTTTCTTTAAATATGGAAGAGTGGGTATATAAATTGAATATTGAGGATAAGATGAATGAATGTGATTTATAATAAATTTAAAGTATTTCTCCAAAGAATTTACTTCATTTAATCTACTACCAGGCATAAGTGCTATATATTTCTTTTTTTTTGGAATTTTGAATTTTGTCCTATTATTAAAAATAGGATTTCCCACAAACACTGTTTTGAGATTATATTTTTTAAAATACGATTTTTCAAATGGAAAAATTGTTAACAACAGATCGTATAATCTGGAAATATCTTTAGCTCTACCTTCTCTCCATGCCCAAACAGATGGTGCTACATAATGAATAAATTTTGTTTTAACAAGATGATTCTTCAATCTTTTAACAAAACGAAATGAGAAATCAGGAGAGTCTATTGTGATAACCAGATCAGGATTTAATTTAATTGCTTCTTTAATATTAGAGGAAAGGATAGATAATATTTTTCTTAAATTTATTAATATCTCAAAAAAACCAATGGATTTAAAATCTGAAACATGATTAGTATAAACTAATCCTTCTTTAATCATTTTGTCTCCACCAATTCCATAGAATGAAATATTATATTTATATTTCATTTTTAAATATTTTATTAAATCAGAACCAAGATTATCTCCAGATTGTTCGGTAGCAATAATAAATACTTTAATATTTTTTTTTATTTTCAAGATTTATTAATTCCTTCAATAAATAAATTATTATTATTTGCATATTTTATTACTTCATTTTTATTAATTATAATGCAGAAATTTTTTTGAATAAAGATACCTTCATAATTGAATTTTTTTAATTTTTTTAACGTATCTATACCGATAGTTGGAAGATCAAATCTTTCATCTTGATTATATTTCATTAATTTAACTAAAATTCCCTTATCACCAATTCTTTTATATTTTGTGCATCTTTTAATCAATTCATCGGTCCCTTCAGCAGCTTCTAAGCCTAAAATCATTTTATTTTGTGCAATAATTGATTGCCCAACATCAGATTTTCCAAAATATTTAAAGATTTCTAATGATTTTTTTAAATTAACATATGCGATATCTGAAGGTTTAATTGTGGTAATTGATTTATTGTCTATAAACAATTCTGGGCAGTATTTTCTCCATTTTATAAATTTATAACCATTTTGTTGAAAATAATTACTTATAGATTTCAATAAATTATTATCACCAAGTTTATCAATATTGTATTGACGTAAAAATTGCAGAGCTTTTAAGTCAAATGAATAATCTTTATAGCTGGGTCTTTTTATTGATCCAGCAAATATAATTTGATTAATTTTTTCTTTTTTTAATGAATTTAGTATTTTTGTTAATGATCCAATTTTATGCTCTACAAAATTAAATTTTCCTTTAAATTTATTTGAGTTAAAATTATTTTTAATTCCTATGATAAAAACTTCAAATTTATTTTTTTTTAAATTATTAGAAATAATTAATGGTAAATCTCCTCCGCCTGCAATAATTCCAAACTTTTTCATATTTTTGGAGTACAGATCCCTCTTCTACTTTTTTGTAGTATAAAATTTATTATATCATTTACCTCTTCAGTATTTGTCTTAGATTGAATTTTTTTAATATTTTCCTCTATAGGTTGTTTTTTTTCAAAAATTTCATTAAAACATAATTGAAGTTCATTAATTTTTTTAGAATCTAACCCCTTTCTCTTAAGTCCTATTAAATTTAAACCTCTTAAATTTGACCTTATACCCATATATATTCCATAAGGAATGATATCATACTCTACACCGCTCATACCACCAATCATTGCATATTTACCAATTCTTACAAATTGATGTATGGCTGCCAATCCTCCTATGATGGCATTATCGTTTATATTCACATGACCAGCGAGTGTTGCATTATTCGCAAGGATTACTTTATTTCCAATGTTGCAATCGTGTGCAATATGTGAACCGACCATAAATAAACATTCATTTCCTATTGTAGTATTCATGCCTCCACCTTTTGTACCTATGTTTACTGTTGTGTTTTCCCTAAAAATATTTTTATTACCAATTTGTAATGATGAATTTTCTCCTTTATATTTTAAATCCTGAGGAATAGATCCTATATTAGAAAATGGATAAAATGTATTTTCTTTACCTATAATTGTATTTCCTGAAATACATACATGTGAGATGAGTTTTGAATTTGATTCAATTATGACATTGTCATTAATTGCACAGAAAGGTCCAATATAAACATCAGAAGCAATTTTAGCATTTGATGAAATGTATGAAGATGGGTGTATGAGACTTTCCACAATTTTTTAGATACTAGAGTTTTAGAATAAAATCAAATTACGAAAAGTTTCACAATATTTCTTAAATAATCATAGCAGTATATACAGCCTCAGTAACAGATTCATCGCCTCTTTTGGCAATACCTGAGTATTTATATACATTTTTCACTTGATTTAATTTAGAGACATGAAGTGAAAGTGCTTGATTTGGCTTAACAGGTTTTCTAAATTTGACTGATGATATTGACATAAACAGGACTTTCCTATCTTCTTTAATAAATTCATAGCCACTAACAACTCCAGCTGCCTGTGCTAAAGCTTCAACAATGATTACACCAGGAACAATAGGATTATTAGGAAAATGTCCTTCAAAAAAGAATTCATCTTCTTTAAAAAAAATATGACCAATTCCAGATTTTCCTCTTTCTATAATATCTAATGAATCTAAAAATAAAAAAGGTTTTCTATGAGGAATAATTTTTTTTATTTCATTAATATTAAGATTCATTATTTATTTTCCGTTTTTTATTAATAGTGTTTCTATGCCAATCTCTTATGTTCATAGCGGGATATCCTCCAACAATACCATTATCGGAAATATCTTTAATTACACCACTTTTAGCAGCTATTTGAACATTGTTACCAATTTTTAAATGTCCAGAAATACCGACTTGACCACCTGCTATAACTCTATCTCCAAGTGTAGTACTCCCAGCAATCCCACATTGTCCTGCTAGGATACAATTATTTCCTATCTTAACATTATGGGCAATATGACAAAGGTTGTCAATTCTGACATTATTACCCACGATTGTATCATCCAAAGTGCCTCTAGCAATAGTTGAGTTTGAACCAATTCTAACATTATCACCAATTAATACTTTACCAAGATGTCTTGTTTCAATAAAATTATCGTCACTAATAGCAAATCCAAATCCAGTACTACCTATAATAACACCGGATTGAATAGTGCAATTTTTACCAATATAAGTATTAGAAATACTACAGTTAAAACCGATTGATGCATTATCATCAATAAATACATTTTCGTCGATAACTGTATTTGAAAAAATAATTACATTGTTATTGATTTTAACATTATTTTTTATAGTAACATTATCTTGAATTTCTACATTTTTTCCAATTTTTGTATTTTTATCAATAATTGAATTATTACTAATTGTACCGTTTGATTTTATTTTTGGATTTAATAGATTTAATGCGGTAATGAATGATTTATACGGATCATCTGTTATTATGGCTAAACAATCATTAGGAATCAAATTCCTATCTGATTCTCTGATAAAACAAGCAGCAGATTTAGTATTAATTAAATCATTCTTGTATTTAAGATTATGAAAGAAGGAAACGTCTTTATTTGTTGCATTTGATAAGGTTGCAAAATTATCAAAAGTTAAATCGGAGGAAATTGAATATTTGATATTAACTTCCTTCTTTTTTAATAAATTATCAATATTTTTTAGAGAAAAAGGCATATTTTTACTCTTCAATATTAAGTTTTTTTATTCGTGAATTCAATTTATCAATTACTTTTGATGTTATATCAATTTCTTTTACAGCTATTACAAAATTATTTTCATCAAAAATCATTAAAATGTCATCTTCTATTGCAATTTCTTGAAGAATTAAGTTTATTTCTTTACTTATTTCAGATTTTCCTCTTTCAATTTTATTAAAAATAACATTATTTATTTTATCAATTTCTTCATAGTAATCTTGTAAATTATTTTCATAATCATTAATTTTAATATTATAATTCTCTTCAGAAATAATTAATTTTGATTCATCTAGGTTATTTCTCTCCTTAATCAAATTTTTTTCAAGTTTTTTTATTATATTCATTTGTTTTGTTTTAAAATTTTCAATATCATTTAAATATTTTTGAAAAGCTCTAGAATCTGAATAAACTTCTTCGTAATTTAAAGTTGCAAAATTTTGAGAATATAAATTATTTGATATTAAAAGAATTAATATAAAAAAAAAATATTTCATAATATATTTAATTGACCCATCCTATTGATATAACAAAATTTTTCTCCTTGTCATAACTTTCCGATTGTATGGGTATAGCATATGTAAATGAAAATGGACCGATTGCAGTATTTAAGTTTATACCTACTCCCGTAGAAGCTCTAATTGATTCAGTGCTATGAGTAGGAGTACTATCATTAGAGAAAACTTTACCAACATCAACAAATGATACAAAATCAATTATATTATCAGAAGCTTCAGAAATAGGAATAACGTAATCAAATTGAGCTTGAATTTTATTCTTTCCACCTATGTATCCACTTGCTGAATTTCTTGGACCTGCTCCTCTTTTGTTAAATCCTCTTAAATTACGCCCCCCTATTGAAAATTTATTAGAATCTATAACATCGCTGCTTGATAAACTTAAAATATTTCCTATTTCACTTCTTACAGATAATATTCTCTTATCAATATTAATAAACTTGTCATATGAAAATTTATTAAGAACAAAATTATCAATAGCAACTTTATTAAACCAATCAATATAAAAACCCTCACTTGGTCGAAATTTTGTATCTAGAGTACTATATGATAATCTATTTGAAACAGTGAATTCTACATTTTCACCTTCAAGTTTTTTTATTGCGTCTGAGGCAGAGCTTTTAATAGATTTATAATTATTTATAGAATAGTCAAATTTTGCAAAATGAGTAATATCATCAGTTAATTTATATCTTGTACCAAAACCAGCCATCTGTTGATCTACTTTATAACCAGATGAGGAAGTAAAGTCATTTTCTTTAAAATTAACATTATAAAGTAAATTAAATTTTTTATTAAATACATAAGGTTCCACAACTTCAAAATTTATACCTGCATTATCATCGCTAGTATTAAAGCTAATTTCAACATTTCTACCGTCTCCAAAAATATTTCTTTCTTTTAATCCCGAAATAAATGCTGTTCCATCATATGAATCATAGACTAGACCTACATTAAATTCTCCAGTAGATTTTTCTTCAACATCAACATCTACCTTAACTTTTCCATCTTTTTCTTGTGTATTCATATTTATTTTACTAAAAAAATTAAGATTTTGAATATTATTTCTAGATTTTCTAATTTTAGATGGAATAAATGGATCTCCTTCATTTAATTCTAACTCTCTCCTTATAACTCTATCCTTAGTTCTTACATTTCCTTTAATATCAATTTCTGAAACATAGTTTTCTTTAATTGGAGTTACATAAAAATCTAAATTAACTAAATTATCTATTTCGCTTTCAATTGGGTTTACTTGAATAAAGACAAGACCTTGGCTTTGAAGATAGTCATATATAATATCAGATGATTTAATAATTTTATCTTTTTTATATAATGATCCTTTTTTGATTAAAATAGATTCAAATAAGTAATCATTTATTGATTCATCTTGGTTTTTAATAGAATCTTCATAAATAATATTAATTTGATCAATTTCAAATTTTTTTCCTTCTTTAATATAATAATTAAGTATGACTTTATTTGTTTCTTTAATAAATTCACCAACAGAGCCAGTTACTTCTACATTTTTAAAACCTCGATTTTGATAATAGTTTTCTATTTGATTTTCATCAATAAAGAGTAAATTATCATTATATTTACTTCTTCCAGAAATTATTTTATAAAATTTCGATTCTGTGGATCTTATAATGGATTTTATTTTTCTATTAGAAAATGAATCATTTCCAATAATATTTATTTTCTTTATTTTTGTTATTTCACCTTCATTAATTTCAAATATCAAATCTAATTCAGATGAGTTGATATCGTTAGTATATTGAGAGATCTTAACAAGATTATAGCCATAAACTTTATAATATTGTGTTAATAATGAATTTATTTTATCAACATTTGATTTATTATATACATAAATGCCAGTTAAATTATCTTCTATTACTTTTTCTAAATCACTGTTATTAAATCTATTGTTACCTTTAAATTGAATTGAATTAATTATTTGATTCTCTTTAAGGGTTATTGTCATAATATTGTTAGAAATTTCAGCTGTTACATCTTGAAAGTATCCAGTAGCAAAAATTTCTTTTATAACATAGTTTGTATATTCTTTTTTATTAATATCTAAGTTTGTATCAACTATGGATTGAATAAATTCTTTATCTAAATTTTTGTTTCCAATAATTTTAATTTCTAAATTTTTATGTTCATTTGAATGAGCAAAATTAAAAAAAAATAAAGTAAATAGGAATATTAAATAATAATTCTTATATAGAATGATAGGTTTAAGAAATAGCATTATTAAATTATATTTTGTTAAGTTTATTGTTAATTTCCGAATAAATATAGTCTTGATACATAATAACATCATTTATATTACATAAATTAAAATTTTCAAACTTGTTTAATGATTTCTTAATAAAGTGAACGATATCGGCAAACTTTATCTTATTTTTAATAAATAAATCAACAGCAATTTGATTAGATATATTAAAAATAATTATTTCTGAAAGAGATTCTTTGTTCAAGTTGTCGAATATTTTCAAAGCAGGAAATTTATTTTTATCTGGTTTTAAGAAATTAATTCTTTTAATCTTATCAAGTTCTAATTTATTGTATTTATTAATTTGATTGATATCATTATTTAAAAATCCATATATAGGAATTGACATATCATTATTAGAAATATTAGCCATAAAACTTCCCTCTGTTGTCTTAATTACAGAATGAACAAGAGATTCAGGATGAATAATAATATCTAATTTGGAATATTTTAAATTAAAAAGATAATGTGCTTCTATAATCTCTAAACATTTATTTATCATAGTAGCAGAATCAATAGTATTTTTAACTCCCATTTTCCAAGTTGGATGTTTTAGAGCATCCTTAACAGAAATTTTTTTATTAAATATATTTTTATGATTTAAAAAGGGTCCTCCTGATGCTGTTAAATAAATTTTATTAATTTTAGATTTATCAAAATTATTTTGAAGGAAAGTATATATTGAATAATGTTCTGAATCTAAAGGAACCATTCTTACTTTATATTTTTTAATTAATTTATTAATAAATTTACCGGCAGACACTATTGATTCCTTATTTACAATTCCAATATTTTTTGAACCTTTTATAACCGGTTGAATATATTTTAGTGATGAAATTCCAGAAATAGAAATAATGGTTGAATCAACTTTATTATTAAGAATTTTAAAACAGTCATTTCCACAAATAATTTTTATATTCTTATTACTAACTAATTCTTTCAATTTTTTATAATAATTTGTATTTATAATTCCCACATAATTTGGATTATATAAATTAGCTTGTTTTGATAAAGTAAGATAATTATTATTTGCTAAAATAAAATTAATTTTAAATTTATTAAAATGTTTATCTATAACGTTAAGACTTTTTTTGCCTATTATACCCGTAGATCCAAGAATATTAATTTTTTTCATAACAATTATTTAATATAAAAATATAAAAGCAGTATTTACAGTAATGAAAACAAATAATAAACTATCAAATCTGTCAAAAAAACCTCCGTGTCCAGGTAAAAAATTACTAATATCTTTAAGAGATAGTTGTCTTTTTATAATTGATTCTAGAATATCTCCTATTATTGCTGAAAAGATAATTAATAAAGTTATTAAATAAAAAAAAGTATTTTCAAAATTAATTGTATTTAAATTTATATAAAAACTAATAATAAATGTACAGACGAATCCAAAAATATATCCTGAAAGAGTTTTATTAGGACTAATAGAAGGCAAAGCCTTAACACCTTTAATTAAATTACCAAAGATATAAGAAAGTGTATCAAAAGAAATGACAATAAATACTATGTAAATAATTATATATATATTTTTAATATTAATTATTAAATAAAATGCTGAATAAAATGAAATGAAGAAATAAAATATAATAAAAGTATAAAGATATGGGAATTTATATTTAAAATTAATAATTGATATATATATAATTATAATAAATGATAAAATAATTGACAATAATTGACTAAAAAAAAATAAAAACATTGTTAATATGCATAAAAGTAAAATTATCAATAAATTAAGATTATTTTTTTTAAAAAAAATATAATTCCATTCATAAAATAGTGATAAAAATAATAATGATGTGATTAGAAATAAATAAGTCTTTCCAAAGATTAGTAATGGTAAAATCAATAGTAGCAAAGGTATTGAGAATAATACTCTTTTAAATAAATTATTAATCATAATCCAAAATTTCTATTTCTGTTATTAAATTCAACTAATATATCTTTAAGATGATCATGTGTAAAATCTGGCCATAAAGTATCTAAAAAAAATAATTCGGTATATTTTAATTGAAGTAAAAGAAAATTACTTAATCTTTTTTGTCCTCCAGTACGAATTAAAATATCAGGATTAGGAATATTTTTAGTATAAAGATTATTATTGATCAATTCTTCATTAATATTAATTTTTTTTAATTGATTAGATAATTTAATTATATTTTTTATACAGTTTTCAACTTCTTTCCATGCTCCATAATTAAAAGCTAAATTAAAATTAATTTTTTTTTTATAATTATTGTTTTTTTCAAGTTTTTCAAAAAAAAATAGAATTTCTTTTGGTATATTATTTCTTTCACCTAAAAGATTAAATTTAACATATTTAAATTCATTAATAATATTGTTATCCTTTATAAATTCTTTCGCTAAAGTATATAAGATATCAATATCATCTCTATATTTATTTTCAGTTGATAATGCATAAACGGTAAGAATCTGTATATTATTTTCTATACAATGATCTATTAATTTTCTTAATGTTTTAATTCCTTCTTCATATCCCTTTTTTTTTGGTAATCCATTTTTTTTTGCCCATCTAGAATTACCATCCATAATTACTGCAATGTGCTGGGGTATATTATTATTCACAATCAAACTTTCATTATTTCTTCTTGTTTAGATTTAAGAATTTCATCAATTTCATTTACATTTTTATCTGTAATTTTTTGAATTTCATCAATATGTTTTTTTAATTCATCTTCACTTAATAGATTATCTTTTTGTTCTTTCTTAAATTTGTCAATAAATTCTCTTCTTATGTTTCTTAAGGAAACTTTATTATCTTCAGCATATTTAGAAGCTATTTTAGATAACTCTTTTCTTCTTTCCTCATCTAAATCTGGCAAAGGTAATCTGATTAAAACACCTTCAGTTTGTGGAGTAATGCCTAAATCAGAATCCATAATTGCTTTTTCTACATTATTTACAAGTTCTTGATCCCATACCTGGATTGTTATTAATCGTGACTCCGGTACTGATATATTACCAACTTGATTTAATGGAAGTTTAGAACCATATGCATCAACACTTATACTATCTACTAAAGCAACAGATGCCCTGCCAGTCCTTAATCCATTAATCTCTTTTTTAAAATGAGAAAGCGTTGTAAGCATTTTATTTTCAATTAAATTTTTATCCATTTTTTTATATTAACTTATTGTACTAAAATTACCAATCCCATTAAGAGCATTTATTAGAGAATCTTTTTTAGAAACAGATGTAACTATTATAGGTATTTTACTTTCTTTTGCCAAGGTTATCGCTGTTGCATCCATAACTTTAAGTTCTCTTGAAATAACTTCATTATAGCTAATCTTTTTTAATAATTTAGAGTCCTTGTTAGTTGTTGGATCTTTATCATATACACCATCAACTTTTGTTGCCTTTATGATTATATCACAATTCATTTCTGAAGCTCTTAAAGATGAGGCAGTATCTGTAGTAAAAAATGGATTGCCTGTACCTGCTCCAAAAATAACAACTCTTTCTTTTTCTAAATGTCTAATTGCTTTTCTTCTTATATATGGCTCTGCAATTTGTGAAATATTTATAGCTGATTGAACTCTTGTTTGAATTGATATTTTCTCAAGAGCATTTTGTAATGACAATGCATTAATTAATGTTGCGAGCATCCCCATATAATCTGCAGTTGATCTATCAGTACCTTTTGAGGCAGATGATACTCCTCTAAATATATTTCCACCTCCTACAACCATGCATACTTGAATCTTCTCATCATATACTTTTTTAATCTCAGATGCTATGTGATCTATAACATCTATATCTAATCCAAAAGATTTTTTACCAACTAGCGCTTCTCCTGATAGTTTTAGAAGAATTCTTTTATATTTAGCCATTTAATTTCCTAATACAAAAAGTTTATAGTCAATTATTTGGATCAAATTATTATTATTTTTTGAATATTCATTTAAAATATTTTTTATTTTTGTTTCATTGTCAATTATAAATTTTTGTTCTAATAAAACAACTTCTTCATAAAATTTATTAATTTTTCCTTTTAATATATTGTTTATTATATTTTCTGGTTTTCCTGAAGATTTAATGCCCTCCATTAAAATTTCTTTTTCCTTATCAATTATATTTTTATCTAAACTATCAATAGAAAGAGAAATAGGTTTTAATGCAGAAATATGCATGCAAATTTGCCTTAATAATTCGTTAGTTTTATCATCATATTTGTTTGCTTTAACTTTTAACAAACATGCAATTTTACCAATATTATTATCGTATTTATTGTGTACATAACCGTATATTTTTTCATTATTTTGAGCAGTTATTTTTGAGAATCTTCTAATTACAATATTCTCACCTATTTTTGATATAATATTATTTAAATTATCTTTTAAATTAGATGTTGCTGTATTATTCAAGTCAGAAAAGTCATTAAAGGATTTAAATTCTTTTATTAAATCATTTGTTTTTTTTACAAAATTAATAAATTCAATATTTTTTGCTGCAAAATCAGTCTCGCTATTAATCTCTATTATTGTTGCCTCTTTAGATTCATTATAAATATTTATTGACACAATTCCATCTTTAGCTTCTCTAGATGATTTTTTATTAGCTTTTGATAATCCTTTTTTTCTTAAATAGTCAATAGCCTTATCAACATCATTGTTGCTTTCAGAAAGTGCATTCTTGCAATCAACAAAACCTGCTCCAGTAGTTTCTCTAAGATCTTTAATTAAATTTAAATCTTTACTCATTACTGTTTTTTTTTGCTTTTTTTATTTTTTTTTCTGTATTTTTTTTCTTATTTTTTTCTTTTAAACTAATTTTGTTGACTTCTTTATTTTCGATTACTTCTTCAGGAGGATTAGTAGACGAACCCACATCCTCAGTTTTAACAATATTTTTTGAAGCATTTAATATTGTCTCTGTAAATAAGTTAACATATAAATTTATAGATCTTATGGCATCATCATTACCAGGGATAGGATAATTTATATTTTCAGGATCAGAATTTGTATCAATTATTCCCAAGACTGGAATTGATAATTTATGAGCTTCTTGAACTGCAATTTTATCCTTAACTGTATCAAATATTACAACCAGGTCTGGAAGTGTTTCCATAGTTTTAATTCCCCCAATCGCATTATTTAATTTATCCCTCTCTCTTCTTAAATTTAATAATTCTTTTTTTGATAATTTATTTTCTTCAACTCCAATTTTTTCTTCAAGTTTTTTTAGTCTTTCAATTGAATTAGAAATTGTATTCCAATTTGTTAATGTGCCTCCAAACCATCTTTTAGTTATAAAATATTGGTTTGTTTTTTTTGCAATTTCTTCTATAAAATTTGATGTTTGTTTTTTCGTTCCAACAAATAGTATTTTTCCAGATTTACTAGATATTGAATAAAGTGCTTCTAAGGCTTTGTAAATTAAAGGTAGTGATATTCTTAAATCAATAATATGAATATTATTTCTAATTCCAAAAATATATTGTTCCATCTTTGGATTCCATCTTTTTTTATGATGTCCAAAATGTACGCCAGCTTCAAGTAATTGTTGAATATTTACTTCAGGTAATTTCATATTTTACTCCGGTTGTTCCTCCACAGAAAATTACGAGCACCGGAATTTTTCTGTGTGCGAATTTTAAATTGGATATATCTATATTAAAAAAAAAGTCAAATTCAAGTATTAATTAATAATATTTGTTGTTTTTATTATATTCTTAGAGCTAAGAATATCATCCATTTCATTAAAATCAGAAATAGATAATTGATCAGGTAAAGACAGCTTCACATTTAGATTGTTTTTTTTTATTGAAATATAAATTTTATCATTATTGGACTTTTTTTCGACTATATAATTCTTAATTAATTCTAAATCTTTAATTGAATCTAAATATATACAATGTTCAAAATTCTTTCCCAGTATATACTCTCTTAAGGATTGAATTTTTCTAATTATTAATCTTTCTCCCCTATCTTTATTGGATGACAAATCTATATCGAATAGTAAAGTATTTCCGGCTTCTAACAAATTACTGTAACTTCTTAAAGTATCGCCAAATATGGTTAATTCAAAATGCTGGGTACTATCAGAAACCGCAACAAAAGCATATTTGTTTCCGTCTTTTGAAGTTCTTTCTTTTATATCTAAAACTGAACCAGCAATTTTACCTCTAATAAATTTATTCTCATTCAATACTTGTTCATATGATTTTATTTCAAGTAAATTAAGAACTTGTTTTGAATAGAGTGATAGTGGATGACTAGACAAATAATAACCTATAACTTCAAATTCATATTTAAGTTTTGTTGTCATATTCCATTCATTGTAATTTTTAAGATTTTTTATATAATCATTAGAATCATATTTAAATAAAGATGTTTGATTTTTATTTTGAGTTAGTGAATTGGATATATCTATAAGATTAGTTACATTCTCAAATAAATAGCATCTATTAGATTCTATAGAATCAAATGATCCTGACTGAATTAATTTTTCTAACTGTTTTTTATTAATAACATCACTTTTTAATCTTGAAACAAAATCTATGACATTTTTAAAACTTCCATTAAGTTTTCTTTCATTCACAAGATTTATCATAGCATTAAAACCAACACCCTTTATGCCTGCTAATCCAAATCTTATACACTTTCTATTATCTTTATCCATTTCTATTGAAAACTCTGATTCAGATTTATTTATATCAGGTTTTAAAAGTTTGATTTTAAGTTCATCAATTTCTTTTTTAAACATTACAAGATTTTCAGTTTTATTAATTGATAAATTCATAGAAGAAACTAAAAATTCTTCAGTAAAATGATTCTTAAGATAAGCAGTTTGGTAAGCAATTAAAGCATAACCAGCAGCGTGGCATTTATTAAATCCATATCCAGCAAATTTATCAACTAGCTCGAATATTGTTGATGCTTGATTAGAGCTAAGTCCTTTATTTATAGCACCTTGAATAAATTTATCTTTCTGAGCCTTCATTTCCTTTGTTATTTTTTTTCCCATAGCCTTTCTTAAAATATCTGCTTCACCTAATGAATATCCTGATAGTATTTGAGCAATTTGTAAAACTTGCTCTTGATATACAATAATACCGTATGTTTCTTTTAAAGCTGGCTCTAATAAAGGATGTAGATAATCGATTGATTCTATCTTATGTTTTCTATTGCAGTATGATGGTATATTATCCATTGGACCAGGTCTAAAAAGTGCAACTACAGCTATAATTTCCTCAAAACGGTCTGGTTTTAATCTTTTTAACACATCTTTCATACCTGAACTTTCCAATTGGAAAACTCCAGCAGTTTTTCCATAGCTTAACATTTCAAATGTTTTTTTATCGTCAAGTGGTATCATATTTATGTCAAATTCTTTGTTTGATTTGTTAATTAATTTTGTAGCTTGATTAATTATTGTTAAAGTTGTTAAGCCTAAAAAATCAAATTTTATAAGACCGGATAATTCCACGTATGTCATTGAAAATTGAGTATTTATTTTTTGAGTTTTTGGATCTTTATAAAGAGGTATTTCTTTTTGCAAATTAGTATCACTTATAACAACTCCTGCAGCATGAGTGGATGCATGCCTGTAAAGACCTTCAAGTTTTAAACCTTGATCAATTACTAATTTTAGTCTTTCATCATTATTTATTGCTCTTTTTAATGAAGGTTCAATCTCTATAGATTTAGATAAAGTTATTGGGTTTGCAGGATTATAAGGAATCATTTTTGAAAACCTATCAACTTCAAGATATGGAATATCATGAACTCTACCCAAATCCCTAATAACTGCTCTAGATGATAATGTTCCAAAAGTAATTATTCTAGCAACTGAGTTCTTTCCGTATTTTTTTTCAACATAGTCAATTACTTCATCTCTTCGATCTTGACAAAAATCAATATCAAAATCAGGTAATGAAATTCTCTCAGGATTTAAAAATCTTTCAAAAATTAAGCCATAATTTATGGGATCTAAATCAGTAATAGTAAGGGACCAGGCAACTAGAGATCCGGCTCCAGATCCCCTTCCAGGTCCAACAGGTATATTATTGTTTTTAGCCCATTTGATAAAATCTGAAACAATTAGAAAATATCCAGCAAATCCCATATCGTTAATAACTCTTAATTCATATTCCAATCTTTTCTTATAAATATCTATTTTTTCCTTAGTAAATTTAGAATTATATTTAATTCTTTTATCAAGTCCTTTAGTTGATTTATCTATCAGTTCTTCTTTTTCGTTGAATTGATTATTAGTTTCATATTTTGGTAGTTTTGGTTTTTTTGAAAGAGGAAAATAATTACATTTTTGTGCCACAAGCAAAGTATTTTCAAGAGCTTGAGGTATATCTTTAAATAATTCATACATATCTTCAGAAGATTTGAAGTACAAGTTTGGATTAGATTTTTTTCGTTTTTCATGAACTAATTTTGTTTTTTCGGCAATACATATTAATGAGTCATGTGATTCAAAGTATTCTTCATCTGGATACTGTACATTATTTGTTGCAATTAGAGGGATTTTTTTCTCAATTGATAAGTTAATTAAATTATCCTCAAATTTTTCAAAATCATTATTTTGAATTCTTTGAATTTCAAAAAGTAAATTATCTTTAAATTCATTTTTTAAAGTTGAAATTAAATCATTCATTCTTTCAATTTTATTTTTTTCAAGATATTGAATTATAGGATTATGTGATCCTCCTAAATAAATAATCAAACCTTCCTTATAGTTTATTATATCTTTTAAAAATAAGCCTGGCATATTATGACTATTTTCAATGTGGCTTTTAGATGAAAGATGTAACAGGTTAGTATAACCTATTTGATTTTTTGCCAACAGTGTTACTTGATTAATATTTATATTATTATTAATGTTATGTAAGTCATTAATAAATAAATTAATTGTTGTTCCTATTATTGGTTGAATACCTTTATTTGAGGATTTTATACTAAATTCTAAAGCACCAAACATATTATTATTATCTGTAAGTGCAACAGCTGGCATATTAAAATCTTTTGTCATTTCAACAAGTTTATCTATCTTAATTGCGCTTTCTGAAAGTGAATAGGATGATTGTGTTCTTAGGTGAATAAATGGTTTGTCATTCATTTATTAATTGTATTCGTTCAAAAAACCATTTTCAAGTTTATATTTAGATTTAGCTAATGAAGCCAATTTTAAATTGTGAGTAACAAAAATAACTGCCTGATTTACTGATTTTGCTTTTTCAATAAAAAAATTAAATACATTTTCTGAATTTTTTTCATCTAAATTACCAGTCATTTCATCTGCTATTATTAATTTTGGCTTATTTACCATAGCTCTTGCAATTGAAACTCTTTGTTGCTCACCTCCAGATAAAAACTTAGTTTTAACATTTATTTTATCTTTTAGTCCAAATTCCTCTAAAATTAATGTGGAATCAATAATTGATTTTTTATAATTTTTTTTTGCTATTAAAAGAGGTAAAATCACATTTTCAATACTTGAAAGTTCATGGATCAAATAGTGAAACTGATGAATAAATCCAATATTCGTATTTCTTAAAACATTTTTTTGATTTTCATTTAATTTTAAAATGTTAATACCATCAAAAAAGAAAATGCCTTCTTGAAAATTATCTAATGTGCCAATAATATTTAATAATGTTGTTTTTCCTGAACCAGAAGGTCCCACAATAGATAAAAAATCACCAATCTTAATTTCTAGGTCAATATCTTTTAAAACATTAATTGAAGAACCTGCGTTGTTATATGATTTATTTAGTTTCTTTATTGAAATTAAGTTATTCATTTCTAATAACCTCTATTGGATTAATTTTAGAAGATTTTAAAGCCGGATAAATAGTTGATAAAAATGTTAATAATAAACCTAAAATAGCAATTAACATTACTTCAAAATAATCAATTCTTGCAGGTAGTGAAGAAAGATAATATATTTCAGATGAAAATAAATTTGCATTAAATAGATTTTCTAAAAAACCTTGTATTCTTGTTATATTAATACAAAATAATATTCCAAATAAAACACCAATGATGGTACCAATTATACCTATTGTCGAACCAATTAAAAAGAATATTTTCATAACACTAAATCTGGACATACCCATAGTACGTAAAATTCCTATTTCTTTATTTTTGTCTTTTACAAAAATTACTAACCCAGAAATAATATTTAAAGATGCAATTAAAATTATTAATAATAATATTAAAAACATTACATTCCTTTCTGTTTTAAGGGCTTCAATGAAATTTTTATTTCGGTCCTTCCAGGTCACAGGATAAAGATTATTAAACTTGTTAACTAGAATAGAATTTGTTAATAATTTTAAATTATCATCAACTAAATCAGCATTTTTGGTAAAAATTTCTATATTATTAATTTCTGAATACTCTAATAGTAGTAAATTTTGAGCAATTTCAGTAGGGATATAAACAAAAGAGGAATCATATTCGTACATATCAACGTCAAATATTCCAGAAACAGTCATCGTTTTAAATCTTGGTATATTACCAAATATAGTTTTATCAGTTTTTGGAATTGCAATTTTAATTTTATCATAAATTGTAATATTTAAGATTCTTGCCAGTTCTTCACCTATAATCATTTCATTTAATTCATCTTTATAGAATCTTCCATATTTAATTTTAGATGAAAAATTATTTTTATTCTTTAAATCTGTACTTTTCATACCTCTTATAAATACACCTTTAGATTTTTCATCAGCAATTATTAAACCTTGAAGTTCGACAATAGCATTAAATTGAAGATCGGATAATGAAGGATTAGATTTAATCAATTTATAATCATTATAATTAATAACTCCAGAAGATGAATAAATATTTATATGACCATTAATTCCAATAATTCTTTTAATCAATTCATCTCTAAAACCATTCATAACAGACATCACAATAATCAAGACTGACACACCTATCGCTATGCCTATAAAAGAAAACCAAGAAATGATAGAAACTAATCCTTCATTTTTTTTTGAAAAAAAGAATCTTTTAAAAAGGATATACTCAAAATTTTGTATCACAATTTTTGAGAATCCTTTGATTTTTTTATAATATAATTTAGAGCTTCTTCGATTGACAATTTATTTTTTTTACCTGTTTTTCTATTTTCAATTTCGACTCTTCCTTCTTTAATATCCCTTGGACCAATTATTATTTTATAGGGAATGCCTATTAAATCATGATCTGAAAATTTGGAGCCTGCTGCAATATCTCTATCATCATAAAGTGTTTCAATGTTGATATTACAAAGATTAGAATACATTTTTTCAGATTCCTGATTACATTTTAAATCCTTAGTATTAAGATTTAGAATTGATACATAAAATGGTGCGACTTGATCAGGCCAAATAATTCCTTTTGAATCATGAAAAGCTTCTATTATTGCACCAACTAATCTTGAAACCCCTATTCCATATGATCCCATTTCAACAGGTACATTTTTTCCATCACTTGTTTGAACCAATGCACTTAATTTCTCAGAATACTTTGTTCCAAAATAAAAAATATGGCCAACTTCAATACCTTTGGATATTTTTAATTGTTTTTCATTTATAGGACATTCTGATGGGTTATGTTGATCATCAACAGCGGCATAATAATCTTGTAATTTTTCAATATTAGCTTTTGACGGATCAATATTCTCTAATTCTTTATCATAATATAATGTACTTTCTCCTGTTTTTGCTAATATCTGGAATTCGTGACTTAAGTTACCACCTATAGCACCCGACTCAGCTCTAAGAACAATGGGTGTTAATCCTAATTTTAGAAAAGTTTTTAAATAACATCTATACATGTTATTATATGATTTTTTAGCTTCTTCGAAAGTTAAATCAAAAGAATAATTGTCTTTCATTAAAAACTCTCTTCCTCTCATAACTCCAAATCTTGGTCTTAATTCATCGCGGAATTTCCACTGTATATGAAATAAGTTTTTTGGAAGATCTTTATATGAATTTATATAAGATCTGAAAATTTCTGTAATCAATTCTTCATTTGTAGGTCCATATAACATTTGTCTACTGGACCTATCCTGTATTCTTAACATTTCTTTACCATAATCATCATATCTTCCAGATTTGATCCATAAATCTGCAGATTGCATTGTTGGCATTAGCAGTTCAACTGCTCCAGCCTTTTCTTGCTCTTTTCTTACTATATGCTCAATTTTTTTGAGGACGTTAAATCCTAAAGGTAACCAAGAGTATATACCTGCGCTTGATTGTTTAATCATTCCAGATCTTATCATTAATTTATGAGAAATTATTTCGGCTTCACTAGGAACATCTTTTGAAGTTGGTGCAAAATAAAGAGAATATTTCATTATAAAAATTTAATCTAATTCAATAATCATAACAATACAATATATAAAATATTGAAATTAAATATGTATGATATGAGTTTGAACTTCAGGTTTTTTTTTGTATTCTCTATTAAAATATGATCTAATAACCTTTTTTGATAGAGCCTGTATATGGCTATCATCAAATTTCTTTTCTTTTTTTAGATTAATATATTGATTTGTAAATTCTAATTTAAAGTTATCAATTATATTTTTCATATTATCGATAGCGAGGCCATATTGAGTAATTGTAATATTTTTATCAATTGATTTGTCCTTATGAAGTAATAAGGTCACCATAAATATACCGTCATATGAATATTTCTTCCTCTCTCTTATAAAATCAGATTCTGAATTATAAATATTTTTACCTTCTACAACCATTTTTCCAGTATCTATTTTTTCAATTATTTCTGGTTTATTAGGAGCTATTTTTAATAATAAACCATTATCTAATATTTTTGTTACAGGAACCTGACATGATTGGGCAATTTTTGCATGTTCTACTAAATGTAAATATTCACCATGAACAGGCACAGCTACATAAGGTCTGGTCCATTGATACATATCCTTTAATTCATCTGCATATCCATGTCCTGAAACGTGGACCATTTCTTCATCGCCAGTCACTATATCTACTTTTTGTCTAATAATTAGATTTTTTAAATTATTGATACTTTTCTCATTTCCAGGAATATCCCTTGATGAAAAAATAACTACGTCACCATTTTCAAGTTTGATATGTTGGTGAGAGTTATATGCCATTCTATATAACGCGGATCTTTTTTCACCTTGGCTGCCAGTACAAATTATAACTAATTCCTCTTTAGAAACATATTTTAATTTATCTTCATGAATTATTGACTCAATCTCATCAAAATAGCCGCTTTGTCTGGCAGCTTCAATTGTTCTGTCAATACTTCTACCTGCTATTGAAACTTTTCTGTTATTTTCCTTAGCAGCATTAATAATACTTTTGATTCTAGCAATATTTGAGGAAAAGCAAGTTATAACGATTCTTCCTGAATATCTAGAAAATAACTTAGGGAGATGTTTATTAACTTCATTTTCAGATTTAGAATACCCTGATATTTGTGCATTAGTAGAATCACCTATTAATGCTAAAACTCCCTCATCACCTAATTTTGTGAATGGTGTAGAATCAAATTTATTTCCAATTACAGGTTTATCATCAATTTTCCAATCAGCCGTATGTAAAATATTGCCGTATGATGTTTTAATTCTTATTGCATATGGTTCTGGTATAGAGTGAGTAGTGCTTATAAAATCTAATTCAAAATTTTTAAATTTTAAAGATTTGTTTATATCTATTTTTTTTAGTTTAATTGAATCAATTTTTTTATTTTCTTTCATTTTTTGCTTAATCATATTACAAGCAAAATTAGTTGCATATATTGGACATTTAATTTTATCAGTGAAGTATGAGAGCGCTCCTGCATGATCTTCATGCGCATGACTAATAATTATAGCTTTAAGTTTATTTTTTAAATAATCTAAAATATCTAATCTCGGAACAAGAAGATCAATTCCGGGATATTGATCATCAGCAAATGATATTCCAAGGTCAATCATTATCCAAGAATCATCACAACAATATAAGTAACAATTAGCCCCTATTTCTCCAACACCGCCAACAGGGAGAAAGTACAATCCCTTTGTTGTATCAGAATTTATTAGAATATTATGATTTAACATTTGATAGCCCAATATGATACAAGCCTCTTAATGTCAATTTATCATCTTCAATAATTTTATAATTTAACTCATTAGAGTATGTAGATGCTAAACCTCCAGTAAAAATTATTACTGGTTTATAGTTTCTTTCTTTAGTGATTATTTTTTTTAGAATTCCTTCAATAAGTGCAGTATATCCCCAATAAAAACCACTTTGCATTGCTTCAAGCGTATTTCTTCCAATTATATTTTTTATTTTTTTTATTTTGATTTTCTTTAATTTGGCAGCATATTGGCCTAAAATAATGTTTGATAATTCTATTCCTGGCGTAATTACACCACCTATATATGTTTCATTTTTAATTATATCAAATGTAGTTGCGGTTCCAAAATCAACTATAATACAATTTTTAGAATAATAATTAATAGCAGCTACTGAATTTGCTATTCTATCTGCACCAATATGATTGTGTGGGTAAAATTTTATTTTTAAAGGTAAGATGATATTACTACCCTTAATGTCTATAATTTTCCAATTGATATTAGTTGCAATTTTTTTTATTTCTATATTTTTTCTAGGAACCACTGATCCAAGAATAATCAATTGATAATTTTTATTAAATTTATATTTTTTTAATTCTTTTTGAATATTTAAGATTAATATTTTATTAAATTTAAATTTTTTAGTCTCAAATCTAAGTATCTTTTTAAGCTTAGATTTATCAAAAAAACCTATTACTATATTTGTATTTCCTAAATCAACAACTATCATAATTTAAATTCTATAAAACCTGACTGAATAATTCTTTTTTTATTATTTGAATTTAGAACTAAATAACCATCTTTAGTAACATCAATAAGTATGCCTTTAATTAAATTATTATTATTATTTATAATAACTTCTTTCCCAAAAAAAATTAACGATTTTTTATATTCGTCAATTAGATTGTTGTATTTGGAATCATTCCATTTGTTATAAGAATTAATAATCATTTTAATAAGAAAGGTTAAAAATATTTCAAAATTAATCGAAGAATTATATTTTTTTATATATGTAGTTGAATATTTTTTGATAGTTGGAGAATTTATAAAATTTATGCCGATACCAACTGTGCAATAATTATAATTATTTTTAAAAAAAGTTTCCGTTAAAACACCGCCGATTTTCATATTTTCAACAATTATGTCATTTGGCCATTTAATTGAAACATTTGATATTCCAAATTTTTTTAGGGTTTTTTTAATAGATATACAACTTAAAATACCAATTTGATAAAATTTTTTTAAATCAACTTTTGGAACAAATCTCAAAGAAAAAAAAATATTTCCCTTGTTACTTATCCATTTATTACCCAACCTACCTCTTCCTGAAGTTTGTTGTGCTGAGCAAATTAGTAATGTACTTTTATTTTCAAAAAATAATTTTTTTGAAACATCCATAGTTGAGTTAACTTTTTCAAAATAATAAAACTCAATATTTTTCTTTTTACATAAATCTAATAAGTATTTATATTCCATATAGAAATTAAAAAATTGTTTTTGATAATTCTTGAGCTGTGTCAATTATATAAGATGGTGCAATTATAAAAAATGCTATAAAAATTGTCGAAATAAAGATAATAAGTTTTCTTCTAAAATTTAAAATAACTTCAAAATTATCTAATCCATCGTCAAAATAAATAATCTTAACAATTCTTATGTAATAAAATGCTGCCACAACGCTACTTAAAACACCAATAATTGCTAAAAATACTAATTTAGATTCAAGTGCTGAAATAAAAATATAAAATTTAGAAAAGAATCCTGCAAATGGTGGAATGCCGGCCATTGAAAACATCATAATTGAAATTATAAAAGAAATAATTGGATATTTTTTGCTTAACCCGGCAAAACTTTTAATATTTTCTATATATTTACCATTAATTTTAATTGATAATAAAATTGTAAATACAGCTGCATTCATAAATAAATAAATGCACAAATAAATAATTATTCCCCTTATTCCTGTTTCAGCACCTGTAGCCAAGCCTATTAACATATAACCTATATGGCCAATTGAACTGTAAGCTAGAAGTCTCTTGATATTATTTTGTGTCATAGCTGCAAGAGCGCCTAGAATCATTGAAGAGATTGATAAAAATATAATTATTTGTGACCAATCATCTACAAATTGTCCAAAAGGTAATATTAAAAATCTTATTAGTAAACCAACTGCAACGATTTTCGTTACAATTGCAAAAAAAGCAGTAATAGGTGTGGGAGAACCTTCATACACATCCGGTGTCCACATATGAAATGGTACTGCAGAAACTTTAAACGCCAATGAAACGATAATGAAAACTAAACCAAAAATTAATCCTAAATCTAATTGTGGGAGTACGCTTAATTTTAATTCTATTTCTTGAAAGTTGAGTGCACCTGTAAATCCATAAATAAGTGAGCATCCGTAAAGTAATATACCAGAAGAAAGTGCTCCTAAAATAAAATATTTTAATCCTGCCTCGGTAGATTTAATTGATTTCTTATTTATACTGGCAAGAATATATAAAGATAAACTTTGAAGCTCTATGCCTAAGTACATGGAAATTAAATTATTGCAAGATATCATTATCATCATACCGAGAACAGAAAATAATATTAATATAGGTATTTCAAATTTATCTAGATTCAGATCATAAAAATATTCCTCAGAAAATAGAAAGAATACCAATGTTCCAAAAAGAATTAGAATTTTAATAAAATCAATAAATGCGCCGTTGTCAAAGAAATTATCATAATTAAAAAGATTTGTATCAATATCAAAGGTAACTGAATATAAAGAGAAAACTAAAAGTAAGATTGATGCATTGAAAGAAAATTTAAATGATATATTTTTTAAAAAAGTTGAAACTGTTAATATAAATAAAGTTCCTATTGTAAGAATTAATTCTGGTAGAAACATTATAGAATTTATATATGGCATATTAACTTATAATTTTATTCTCATAATTTGTTATAATATTTTCAAGAGGTGCATGCATTGGATCCAAAAAGCTATTTGGGTAAAGACCAATCCAGAAAATTAGAATTATTATTGGTGCAAGAATAATTGTTTCTCTAAAATTCAAATCAGTTATAATTTCTAATTTTGAATTAGTTATTTTTCCAAAAAATATTCTTTTATAAAGATATAGCATATACATTGCTCCAAGAATAATTCCTGTAGCAGCAAAAATAGAAACTAAAATATTAAATTTATATGCGCCTAGAATAGTTAAAAACTCACCTATAAATCCGCTAGTACCTGGTAAACCAATTGAAGATAGGGTAAAAATCATAAAGAATACAGCATATTTTGGCATATTTTTAACTATTCCTCCATAAAAAGATATTTCTCTTGTATGCATCCTATCATATAAAACTCCAACTGATAAAAAGAGTGCGGCAGATACTATTCCGTGACTGATCATTTGTATCATAGCACCTTCAATACCCTGTTGATTGAAAATAAAAATTCCAATCGTAACTATACCCATATGGGCTACCGAAGAATATGCTATAAGCTTTTTTATATCTTTTTGGGCAAGTGCAACGAATGATGTATAAATTATTGCTATAATACTTAAAATAATTACATATGTTGAAAAAAAATTAGATGCAACTGGAAAAATACCAAGTGAAAATCTAATAAAACCATAACCTCCCATTTTAAGAAGAATTCCAGCTAATATTACTGAACCTGCTGTTGGCGCTTCTACATGTGCATCCGGTAACCAGGTATGAAAAGGCCACATAGGAATTTTTACTGCAAAAGATGCAAAAAATGCTAACCAAAGCCAGTATTCAGAGTTATCAGTAAAGTTATGATTCTGAAGTTCCCTTATATCCATAGTGCCACTTTGCTGATATATATAAATAACAGCAAGAAGCATTAAAACTGAACCTAAAAGAGTATATAAAAAGAATTTAAAAGAAGCGTATACTCTGTTAGATCCACCCCAAATTCCAATAATTAAAAACATTGGTATTAAAACGCTTTCAAAAAATATATAAAAAAGAAGCAAGTCAATACATAAAAACATTCCAATTATTAGAGTTTCAAGAATTAAAAAGGCAATCATATATTCTTTAATTTTAACCTTAATATTATTCCAGCTAGCAAGAACACATATAGGAGTTAAAAAAGTACTAAGAAGAACAAGAAATAAAGATATGCCATCAATACCTATATGATAATAAAAATTAAAATTTCCAAACCACTTAATTTTTTCTACAAATTGGTATTCGCTAATATTATTATCAAAATTTATCCAAATTAGAATGCTAAAAATAAATGTCAAAAATGAGAAAAATAATGCAGTTATTTTAACTAAATTAGAATTATTTTTATTTGGTAGTAGAAATATAGTAAATGCGCCAATTAGAGGTAAAAATATAACAATTGATAAAATAGGTATATTATAAATAAAATTAAACATAAAGATACCAGGTTAGAAATCCAACCAATCCTATTAGCATAACAAAGGCATAATGATATAAATATCCTGTTTGAAACCTTCCAGCAATTAAGGAAAGTTTATCAATAACTTTTGATAAACCATCTGGTCCAAAACCATCAATAGTTTTTTCGTCGCCCTGTTTCCAAAGTAATTTTCCTAAATTATGTGAACTTATTACAAAAATTTTATTATATATAAAATCAAAATAAAATTTATTAATTAAAATATTGTATAAATAATTATATTTAGTTGATAATTTTTTTGGCAAGTCATTTCTATAAAAATAAAAAACTGTTGCCAAAATTATACCTATTGAAATAAAAAGTTTTCCAAGTAATAATTGAGTAAATGGCATATGATTACTATATTTTTCTATTACTATAATAGAGTTACCCCAGAAATTTATTGAGTTATTTCCAATAAATAAATCATAACAGACAACTCCAACAAAAATTGAACCAAAAGATAAAAGTATTAAAGGAAATATCATTACTAATGGGGATTCATGTGCCTTATTAAATAGATCTTGTTCTGATCTGTTTTTGCCATAAAATGTTAAAAAAATTAATCTCCAAGAATAGAATGCAGTTAGTCCAGAAGTGATAATGCCAACATAATATGCAAGATTTCCAAATGAGGTATTAGCAAAATATGCAGATTCAATTATACTTTCTTTAGAATAATATCCGGAAAGAAAGGGAAATCCTATTATTGCGAGTGATCCTATCCACATCATCGAAGCAGTAATAGGAATTTTTTTTGCTAAACCACCCATTTTTTGCATATTTTGTTCATTTCCTAATGCGTGAATTACTGAGCCTGCACTAAGAAAAAGTAAAGCTTTAAAAAAAGCATGAGTTGTCAAATGAAATATAGCTGCATTATATGCTCCGACACCAGCAGCAACAAACATATATCCTAATTGACTGCAAGTTGAATAAGCGATAACTTTCTTTATATCATTTTGAGTAAGTGCAATTAATGCTGCAAATATTGCAGTCAATGCCCCAATTAATATTATAATGTTACTTGCTGTATTTGCACTTATAAAAAGTGGACTCATTCTTGCAACCATAAAAACACCTGCCGTTACCATAGTAGCTGCATGAATTAACGCAGAAACAGGTGTTGGTCCCTCCATAGCATCCGGCAACCAAACATGTAGACCAATTTGGGCAGATTTACCCATTGCGCCAATAAATAATAATGTACATAAAAAATTTAATGTTGAAATTTCTATGCCAACAAAATTAAATTGTGATTCCTTATAAAGGTCTACTTGATTAAATATTTCATCAAATTCTAAAGTTCCAAATATAAAATATATTCCAACTATCCCAATAACAAAACTAAAGTCACCTATGCGATTTACTATAAAAGCTTTAATTGCAGCATTGTTTGCAGTTTCTTTATGATGCCAAAAACCTATAAGAAGATATGAAGCTAAGCCTACACCTTCCCATCCAAAAAACAATTGTAAAAGATTATTGCTTGTAACTAATGCTAACATAAAAAATGTAAACAAGCTTAAATATCCCATAAATCTCGGTATTGAGGGGTCTTTAGACATATAACCGATAGAATAAATATGAATTAGTGCTGAAATATTGCTTACCACCATAAGCATAATTATTGAAAGCGCATCTATTCTAATAGCCCAATCTACCTTAAAATCTCCAGAATTAATCCAGTTAATCATAATAAGATCTATATTTTCTTTATTTATTAAAAATTTATAAAAAATTATCCAGGAAAAAAAAGCTGATAAAATAAGAAAACCTGAGGTAATATATTGAGAGAATTTATTATTTAATTTGTTCCCAATAATAGATGAAAACAAAAAACCTAGTAACGGTAAAAACACTATTAAATAAATCAAAAATTATCCTTTCATTTTATTTATATCTTCAACTGAGATAGTTCCGTTATGTCTGAAAAATACAACTAATATTGCCAAACCTATAGCCGCTTCTGCAGCAGCAACAGTAAGTACAAACATTGAAAATATTTGTCCTGAAATTTCACCAAGATAACTTGAAAATGCTACAAGGTTTATATTTACTGATAATAAGATTAATTCAATAGACATCAGAATTATTATTACGTTTTTTTTATTTAGAAAAATTCCTAGCACACCTAAAGTAAATACAATGGCTCCAAGTATTAAATAATGTTCGAGAGAAATAATCATTTAATTCCCTTTCTCAATGGAACTTTTTTCTTAATAATTCTTGACTTAGTAGACACAAATACTTGTTCAGCGATATTTTGTTTTTTAACTCCAGGTCTAGTTCTTAAAGTTAAAACAATTGAACCAATCATAGCAACAAGTAAAATTAATCCTGAAATTTGAAATAAATAAAAATAATCAGTATATAATACATTTCCTATATCTTTAGTATTACTCTTTGAGCTAAAATCAGGCAAATCAGAATAATTAACAATCTCTGGAAGTAATTTATTTTTTGAAATAAATATAATTATTAATTCAGTTACAAGACAAGCGGATATCAACAACGCAATAGGAAGATAACTTAAAAAACCCTCTTTAATTTTAACAAAATTGATGTCTAGCATCATAACTACAAAGAGGAAAAGAACAGCTACAGCTCCAACATAAACAACTATTAAAATCATAGCTAAAAATTCTGCACCTAAAGTAACAAATAAAATTGCAGATGTGACAAAGCTTAAAATTAAATATAAAACTGAATGAATCGGATCTCTTGAACTAATAACCATAATCGATGAAGCTACAATAATAAAAGCAAAAAAATAAAAAATAACACTAAAAATAAACATTTTTTTTACCTATATTTTGCATTAGCTTTTAAATTAAGAGCTATTTCTTGTTCCCATCTGTCTCCATTAGACAAAAGTTTTTCTTTATTATAAATTAATTCTTCTCTGGTTTGAGTGGCAAATTCAAAATTTGGACCTTCTACTATAGCGTCAACCGGACACGATTCTTCACACAATCCGCAATAAATACATTTTGTCATATCAATATCATATCGTGTTGTCCTTCTACTTCCATCATCTCTTGCCTCTGCCTCAATTGTTATTGCCTGTGCTGGACAAATGGATTCACATAATTTACAGGCTATGCATCTTTCTTCGCCATTAGGATACCTTCTTAAAGCATGCTCTCCTCTAAATCTTGGACTTAAAGGCCCTTTTTCATAAGGATAATTAATAGTTACTTTTTCTTTAAAAATATATTTTAACGTCAAAAATAAACCTATAAAGATTTCATAAAGAAAAAATGATTTTATTTTTTTAAATATATTATTCATTAGTTGTTAGGAAGAATGTCAAAGGTCATTAATACTCCTGCGGTAAATACTACCCAGAACAAAGAAAAGGGTAAAAATATTTTCCAACCTAAACGCATAAGTTGATCATAACGATAGCGTGGAAGAGTTCCCCGAACCCAAAGAAATAAAAATAATATAAAAGTTATTTTTAAAAAAAACCATATTGGTCCGGGAATCCAGGTAAAAGGTATAATATCAAAAGGTGGCAACCAGCCTCCTAAAAATAATATTGTAGTCATAGCACTCATTAAAATCATATTTGCATACTCGCCAAGAAAAAATAACATAAATGCTGATGAAGAATATTCAGTAAAAAAACCAGCAACCAATGTAGCTTCATCTTCTGGAAGATCAAAAGGTAATCTGTTTGTTTCAGCTAAAGTAGATATAAAAAAAATAAAAAACATTGGAAACAAGGGGATGGCGAACCAGATAGTTGATTGAGCTTCTACGATTTTTGATAAATTTAAAGAACCAACACAGAGTAAAACTGTTATTATTACAAATCCAATTGACACTTCGTAAGAAACCATTTGCGCAGCTGAGCGTAAAGCTCCTAAAAAAGGATATTGTGAATTACTGGCCCAACCAGCCATAATAACACCATAGACACCAAGAGAGGAAACAGCAAATAAATACATAATACCAACATTTATATCCGATAAGACTAAACCAGGTGCAAATGGAATTACTGCCCAGGCTATCAAACTAAGAGATAAAGTAATAACTGGTGCTAAAATAAAAATAAACTTGTTAGAGTTTTTAGGAATTATATTTTCTTTGGTAAGAAGTTTTATTGCGTCTGCAAATGATTGGAATAGACCAAAAGGACCTACAACATTAGGTCCGCGCCTAAGTTGTATTGCTCCAAGAATTTTTCTTTCAGCATAAATTAAGAATGCAACAGCTAAGAATAATGGTAAAATTATTGCTAAAATCTGAGATAGGATAATCAATAACGGTAGTATTAAATTGTTAAAGATTAAACTAATCATTTGGAATTAATGCATCCTTGTTTAATTTTAAAATGTCCGAAGTACACTCCGCCATAGTTTTGGAGGATCTGCTAATAGGATCGGTCATATAAAAATTATTGATAACGTCGACTATTGGACTTTCAATAATTTCCCCTGAAATACCAAAGGTAGAAAACTTATTTTTATGCAAAACGTTAATTTCTCTAAATAATTCATTTGATAAGCATATTAATTCTCTTAATTCATGCAGATTTTTAAATTTCATATTTGCCCCCAGCATATCTCCAAGCATCTTCATAATTTTCCATTCTTCTTTTGCATCACCTAATGGGGCATGACATTGATGTGCCTGCAAAATTCTTCCTTCTAAATTCACATACAATGAATCTTTCTCAGTATATGCAGGTGCGGGCAAAATTACATCTGCTCTATGTGCGCCTCTATCTCCATGATGACCAATATAAACTACGAAGGAATTTTGAAAAATATCCATATCAATTTCATCAACGCCTAAAAGAAAAACGACTGATTCTTTATTAGAACAAAATTTGTCTATATTTTTTTGCACATCAGCAGAGAAAGATTCGTTATAAAAACCAATATCAAGTGCGCCAATTTTTGAAATTGAAGAATTTAAGAAATTAAAACCATTCCAATTTTTATCAACTATTGAGAATTTTTCGCACATTTTTCTGCAAACATTCAAAACACAATTGCCATCCTGTCTTGCGAGTGCTGCTTCACCAAGAATAATCATCGGTTTTTTTGATTCTTTCATTAATAAAGAAAAATCGTTCTTTTCATTTAATATATCTTCTAAAATTTTTAAAGAATTACCTAGATATTCATAATCATAAGTTAAGTCTTTCTTGTTTCCAATTAAGGCTACTCTAGTATTGTTGTTTAGATATGATTTTCTTATTCTTGCATTTAAGATGCTGGCTTCCCATCTCGGATTTGTGCCAATAAGTAATATTAAGTCTGATTCTTCAATTCGAGCAATACCAGTATTGAATGTATAACTTACCCTTGCTTTAGGTTCTATTCTAACATTATCAATTCTACATTCATAATTGTTACTTCCTATATTATCAAATAGCATTTTCGTTGAAAATATTGTTTCAACATCTGATAACTTGCCTGAAAGTGTCATAATATTTTTTGAACTAGTTTTATTAATTTGCAAAATAATTCTATCTAATGCTTTTTTCCAAGAGGTCTCTTGAAAACGTTCATTTTCTTTAATGTAACATTTATCTAATCGTTGCTTTTGAAGTCCATCAATTGCAAATCTGGTTTTATCATTTATCCATTCTTCGTTAATATCTTCATTTATTCTAGGAAGAACCCTTAATACTTTTTTCCCAATACTATCGACACGTATATTTGAACCTACAGCATCAAATACATCTATCGTTTCAGTTTTTTTTAGCTCCCAAGGTCTTGCCTGAAATTCATAGGGCTTGTTAGTTAACGCGCCAACGGGACATAAATCTATTACATTTCCTGACAATTCAGAGTTCATTGCTTTTTCTAAATAGGTTGTAATTTCAGCTTTTTCCCCTCTCCCTAAAAGACCTAAATCATCAACTCCCGCAATTTCAGTTGAGAAACGTACGCACCTAGTACAATGTATGCAACGAGTCATTATAGTGCTTATCAGCGGACCCATATATTTATTATTAACCGCTCTTTTATTTTCCTTATAGCTTGACTTATCAAATCCATAGTACATAGCTTGATCTTGTAGGTCACATTCGCCACCTTGATCACATATTGGGCAATCTAGTGGATGATTTATTAAAAGAAATTCCATAACACCGTGTCGTGCATCTTTTACTATTTTTGAATTAGTTTTAATTTTCATACCATCTGTTGCAGGCATAGCACATGAAGCAATTGGTTTTGGGGAATTTTCCATCTCAACAAGACACATTCTACAATTACCAGCTATTGATAAACGATCATGGTAACAAAATCGTGGTATCTCTATACCGGCTAGTTCACATGCTTGAAGCACATTCATTCCTTCTTTGAATTCTATTTTTTCATCATTAATAATAATTGTAGGCATCAAGCAACCTCTTTAATTTTATTATGTTCAATAATTCTTTTTTCAACATCTTCACGGAAATGTCTTAGAAGACCCTGTATTGGCCAAGCCGCAGCATCACCTAAAGCACAAATTGTATGACCTTCAACCTGTTTTGTTACTGATAATAGTTTATCAACTTCTGGAGATAACAAATCACCTTTGATCATTTTTGTCATCATTCTATAAAGCCATCCGGTTCCTTCTCTGCAAGGTGTACATTGACCACAACTTTCATGCATATAAAAATGTGAGAGTCTTGAAATAGCTTCAATAATATCTGTAGATTTATCCATAACAATTACAGCAGCAGTACCCAGTCCGCTTTGCACTTCTTGTAAACTATCAAAATCCATTAATACATTATCACAAATAGACTTAGGAATTAGTGGAACACTTGCTCCTCCTGGTATAACTGCTAGTAAATTTTCCCAACCTCCTCTGACACCTCCAGCATGCTTTTCAATAAGTTCTTTAAGAGGTATGCCCATTTCTTCTTCAACATTGCATGGAGAATTTACATGTCCAGAAATACAAAAAATTTTAGTCCCAGTATTTTTTGGCCTACCTATATCTGCAAACCAACTTGAGCCCCTTCTAATAATTGTTGGAATCACTGCTATAGTTTCTACGTTGTTAACAGTAGTCGGACAACCATATAAGCCAACAGCGGCTGGGAATGGTGGTTTCAATCTTGGCTGACCTTTCTTGCCTTCCAAGCTCTCTAGTAAAGCTGTCTCTTCACCACAGATATATGCCCCAGCACCTCTGTGAAGATAAAGATCAAAATCCCAACCACTTTTGCAAGCGTTTTTTCCTATTAACCCATTTTCATACGCCTCGTTAATCGCCTGTTGCAAGTTAGATGACTCATTGTAATATTCACCTCTAATATATATGTAACAAGCTTTTGCACTAATCGCAAAACTTGAAAGAAGGCAGCCCTCAATTAACAAGTGTGGGTCATTTCTTAATATTTCTCTGTCTTTGCAAGTGCCTGGTTCTGATTCGTCTGCATTTACAACTAAATAATGAGGCTTGTGTTCAATGTTTTTTGGCATAAAAGATAACTTAAGACCAGTGGGAAAGCCTGCTCCGCCACGCCCTCTTAAACCACTTTTTTTTACTTCTTCAAGAATAAAATCTTTTCCTTTTAATAATAGTTCTTTTGTATTGTTCCACGTACCCCTAGCCATCGCTCCTTTAAGTCGCCAGTCTTTTTCACCGTAAAGATTACTAAATATTTTATTTTCAGCTTTTAACATTGTTTTAGAGGTTTTGAATTAATTCTACCTATTTGTGAACCTGATTTTACATCTTTATTGTTTTTTAGATCTTCTAATATTTTTAATAAAATATTTTCATTTAAATCTTCATAATAGTCATTGTTAATTTGTACCATTGGGGCATTGCAGCAGGCACCAAGACACTCAACTTCAACTATTGTAAATAATTTATCTTCAGATAACTGGCCTAATTCACATTTTGTAAATTTTTTTGCTATTTTTGTAAGTTTATCGCTACCTCGAAGCCAGCAAGGTGTAGTTCTGCAAATTTGAACAAAATTCTTTCCAACTGGCTCAAGATTGAACATAGAATAAAACGTTGCAACTTCCATAACTCTAATAATTGACATACTTAACGTTTTTGCAACTTTTTCAATTGCTTTTTGAGACAGCCAACCACCATTTTGTTTTTGGGCAAGATCTAGTATAGGAATAACAGCACTTTGAATTCTTTTCTTAGGATACTTATCAATAATTTTATCAATCTTTCTTAAATTTTCCTCAGTCCAGCTAAAATTATCAGGTTGTGGAAATTCTGTTTTATTAATTAATCCAGGATGCCTGCTCATCGATCAATTTCTCCGAAAACAATGTCTAGACTTCCAAGTATTGCAGGTATATCAGCCATAAGATGGCCTTTAGATAAAAAGTCTAAAGCTTGCAAGTGCGCAAATCCTGGTGCTCTAAGTTTGCATCTATAAGGCTTGCTTGAACCATCTGATACTAAGTAAACACCAAATTCTCCTTTTGGAGCTTCAACTGCACAATATGTTTCCCCTGGTTCAACTCTGTAACCTTCAGTAAATAATTTAAAATGATGGATTAGTGCCTCCATTGATTTTTTCATTTGTGATCTTTTAGGTGGTGATATTTTATTGTCATTTACCATAACATCACCTTTCTTAATTTTTGAAAGGCATTGATTAACTATTAATGCGCTTTGTCTCATTTCCTCAATCCTGATAAGATAACGATCATAACAATCACCTTTTGTACCTATGGGTACATCAAACTCTACTTGATCATAAGCATCATAGGGTTGGGACCTTCTGAGATCCCAAGCTAAGCCAGAAGCTCTTAGAATTGGACCTGTACATCCCCAAAGTTTAGCTTCTTCAATAGATAGAATTCCTATATCAACCGATCTTTGTCTCAATATTCTATTCTCTGTTAATAATGTTTCAAGATCATCAATAAACTTTGGAAATTTTTCCATATAATCATGTATTTTATCTTCTAACCCATCTGGCATATCTTGATGCACTCCGCCAGGTCTGAAATATGCTGCATGAAATCTCGCACCAGAAACTGCCTCATGAAATTCTAAAAGCTTTTCTCTTTCTTCAAAACACCAAAGAAAAGGTGTTACAGCACCAATATCTGCAGCATATGCGGGTATATTTAATAGATGATTAAGTATTCTAGTAATTTCTGCAAATATTACTCTAATATATTTTGCTCTTTCTGGAATTTTTATCTTGAGAAGCTGTTCCGTCGCAAGAGCAAATGCATGTTCTTGACACATTGGAGAAACATAATCTAACCTATCAAAATAAGGTATAGCTTGAAGATAGGTTTTATATTCTATTAACTTTTCTGTTCCACGATGAAGAAGACCTATATGTGGATCAGCTCTTTCAACCACTTCTCCATTCAACTCAACTATTAACCTTAATACACCGTGGGCAGCTGGATGTTGTGGACCAAAGTTAATAGTTGTAGTCTGTTCGTTATTTTTTATCATTATCTGCTTTCTGGATCTTTTTCATTTCATTTAAATTATCTTTAAAACCCTCCCAAGGACTTGTAAAATCGAAGTTTCTATAATCTTGGTCTAATTTAACGGTTTCATATATGACTTTTTTTTGCAAATCATCGTAACGAACTTCTGTATGACCAGTAAGTGGAAAATCTTTTCTAAGCGGATGTCCAACAAAATTATAATCCATCATAATTCTTCTTAGATCTGGATGATTAGTAAAAATTATACCAAATAAATCATAACATTCCCTTTCGTACCAATTAGATGATTTGTAAATATCGCTAATAGATGGAACACTCTCATCTTCTGAAATAAAAATTTTAATTATAATTCTATAATTAAATTCGATGCTTAATAAGATATATATAACCTCAAATCTTTTATCATTATTTATATGGTCTACAGCAGTAATATCTATAAGTTGTGAAAAAGATGTTTTTTTATCATTTTTTAAAAAATTTATAACATTTATTAAATCACGCTTATTACACTTTAAAAATAAATTATTATTACTTATAGAAGTATTTATTGAGCAATCTTTTAATTGATCAGTTATATATTTTTCCAAATCGAAAATTTCTGACATACACTAAGAATTTTCTTTATTTCTTTGTTCTATTTTTTTTTGGAGCTGTAAAATACCGTAAACTAAAGCTTCTGCTGTAGGAGGACATCCAGGAACATATATATCAACTGGGACTATACGATCACAACCTCTGACTACTGAATAAGAATAATGGTAATAACCACCTCCGTTAGCACAAGATCCCATAGATATAACCCACCTTGGTTCAGGCATCTGATCATAAACTTTTCTTAATGCAGGGGCCATCTTATTGGTTAGTGTTCCCGCAACAATCATTACATCAGACTGTCTAGGACTTCCTCTCGGAACCACGCCTAACCTATCTAAATCATAACGACTCATATACGAATGCATCATTTCTACTCCGCAACATGCTAAACCAAAGGTCATTGGCCATAACGATCCATTTCTTGCCCACGTTACAAGATTATTAAAAGTTGTAACAATAAAACCTTTAGATTTTAAATCATTTTCTAACGGAGCAGTTGATTCGAGATTTATTTTTTCTATTCCCATTCAAGGGCCCCTTTTTTCCATTCATAAATAAAACCTATTGTTAAAAAAAGTAGAAAAATCATCATTGACCAAAAGCCAAATAATCCAATCGATTTTAAGCTTACTGCCCAAGGAAAAAGAAAGGCTACTTCAAGATCAAATATTATAAAAAGTATTGCAACTAAATAAAATCTGACATCAAATTTACCCCTAGCATCGTTTAAAGCTTCAAAACCACATTCATAAGGTGAGAGTTTTTCAGCATCTGGGTTTTTTGGTGAAACAACAAAGGAAATGAACATCATTGAAAAAGCTATTAATAAGGAAACAGCTATAAAAATTAAAATTGGTAAATATTCGCTCAATAGTTCTTGCATAATATAAAAAGTTAATAAAATTAAAGATTTTATATAACATATAGCAATTCATAAAAAAAACACTTAAAGAATTTGGCGGGAGTGACGGGACTCGAACCCGCGGCCTCTTGCGTGACAGGCAAGCGTTCTAACCAGCTGAACTACACCCCCAATTGGTGGGCGTTGAGAGACTCGAACTCCCGACCCTCTCGGTGTAAACGAGATGCTCTACCAGCTGAGCTAAACGCCCATAATTGTACACGGCTGTTAAATATATTTAACAGCCGGTGCAACAATAAAAATAATAAATTATTAGCTGTTATTAACAGCGTCTTTTAAGGCTTTTCCAACAGAAAATTTTGGACGTTTTGAAGCTGGAATTTGAATTGACTCCCCAGTTCTAGGATTTCTGCCAGTAGTAGCTTTTCTGTGAGAAACACTAAAAGTTCCAAAACCAACTATTCTTACTTCTTCGCCCCTTTTAAGAGCATTTGTTATTGTATCAAGGATTGTTTCAACACATCTTGAGGAATCTTGTTTGGATAACCCAGCATTTGTTGAAACAGCTGCCATTAAATCATTTTTATTCACGATAAACTCCTTATTTGAATATAATTAGCTAATCTAATTCCTGAAATGTGATGACGTCAATAAGAAAATATTTAAAAATGGCGGAAATTTGAGATAATATGAAATAAATGGCTAAAAATAAGGATTAATGAGCTATAGTTGTTTGCTTATTTTTTATATCTTTGTTTGATGAAATATCAGTAAACATTTCAGATTCGTCTAATTTTATAGGATTCAATGTTTTAGTAAGAGAATATTTCAAAATTTCGTTAGCATTCTCTAAAGGTATAATCTTTAATTTTTTTGCAACTTCAGGTGGAACTTCGGCCAAATCTTTTTTATTCTCTAGAGGTATAATAACATTTTTAATACCAGTTCTTACAGCAGCCAAAAGTTTTTCCTTAAGACCACCAATTGGAAGAATTCTTCCTCTTAAGGTTATTTCTCCTGTCATTGCAGTATCTTTCTTTGATTTAACACCAGTAAAGGCAGAAACTATAGAATTAAATATTGCTACACCAGCACTGGGGCCATCTTTAGGCGTTGCACCTTCTGGAACATGAATATGAATATCTAATTTATCAAATGTTGATGGTTTAATTCCATAAATATGTGATTGTGACTTAACAAATGAAGTTGCAGCTTGTACTGATTCTTTCATAACTTCTCCAAGTTTTCCAGTAATTGTTAACTTACCCTTTCCACGTGAAGTTGATACTTCTATGGATAACAACTCGCCACCAGTTTCTGTCCAAGCCAAACCGTTTGTTATGCCTACTAAATTTGATTTCTCTATCTCATTGCTTCTGTATTTTTTAATTCCTGAAAATTTTTCCACATTTTTTTCGTTTAAAGTAATTAATTTTTTATTTGTTGTTTCAATTTCTTTAACAACTTTTCTTGAAATTTTTGCTATTTCTCTTTCAAGACCTCTTACACCTGCTTCTCTGGTATAGTAACGAATTAAAGTTTTTGTAATTTTATCATTTATTTTAATTTCTTTTTTTAACAAACCATTAAGTTCAATTTGTTTTGGTATTAAATACTTCTTAGCTATTTGCACTTTTTCTTCTTCTGTGTATCCAGCTATTCTCAATACTTCCATTCTGTCATAAAGAGCCGGGGGAATATTTAATGTATTTGCAGTGCATATAAACATAACATCTGAAAGATCATAATCAACCTCTAGATAGTGATCATTAAAACTAAAATTTTGTTCTGGATCAAGAACTTCTAATAATGCTGAAGATGGATCCCCTCTCCAATCTGAGCCCAATTTATCAACTTCATCTAAAAGAAATAGGGGGTTGCTATGTTTTGTTTTTTTTATTCCTTGTATAATTTTGCCAGGCATAGAGCCAATATAGGTCCTTCTGTGACCTCTTATCTCAGCTTCGTCTCTTACACCGCCGAGTGACATTCTAACAAAACTTCTACCTGTACATCTTGCAATTGATTTACCTAACGATGTTTTGCCAACTCCAGGAGGGCCTACCAAACAAAGAATTGGTCCTTTAATTTTTTCTTTTCTTTTTTGGACTGCTAAATACTCTATGATACGATCTTTGACTTTATGCAAGCCATAATGATCTTCGTCTAAAATTTTTCTTGCATTTTTAATATCTTTTTTAATTTTAGCTCTTTCATTCCAGGGTATATTTAATATCCAATCTAAATAATTTCTAACTACTGTGGCCTCGGCAGACATTGGACTCATATTTTTAAGTTTTTTTAATTCTGACTTTGCCTTTTCTTTAGCTTCATTTGATAATTTTATTGTATTAATTTTATTTTCAATTTCTGCCATATCATTTATATCATCATTGTCGCCTAGTTCTTTTTGAATAGCTTTCATTTGTTCATTAAGGTAGTATTCTCTTTGAGTCTTCTCCATTTGTCTTTTAACTCTACCCTTAATTTTCTTTTCAATATTTAGGGAATTAATTTCAGACTCTAAAAAGGAATAAACTTTTTCCATTCTTTTATCTGTATATAAATTTTCTAATAATTTTTGTTTTTCCTCTATGCTAATATTTAGATGGGGAATAATCGTATCAACTAAAACATCTATATCTTTTATAGAATTAGCAGTTTTAAATACTTCTTCTGGAATACTGTTGTTTGTGTTAGTGTAGGTTTCAAATAATTTAAGTATTAACTTACTTAAAACCATACATTCTTCTGAAGATTTAACTTTGCTCTTAACAACATTATAATCTACTAAAAAATAATCGTCATTTGTTCTAAATTTAATTACCTCCGCTCTAGATTTTCCTTCTACTAAAACCTTTAAAGTTCCATCAGGTAATTTTAGTAGTTGTAAAATATTCGCCAATGTTCCTGTATGATATAAATCTTCACTTTTAGGCAAATCTAGATTCGAGTTTTTTTGCGCCAAAAGAAGAATTTTTTTATTATTACCCATAACTTCATTTAAAGCCTTTATTGATGCTTCGCGCCCAACAAAAAGCGGGACTATCATATTAGGAAAAACTACAATGTCTCTAAGTGGTAATACAGGGATTGAGGTAATTTTCTGCATTCTTTATAAATAATTACAATTATATAAATTTCAAGATCCTGAAGCAATACCAATATTTTTATTTTTTTTATCAGAATATATTAATATTGGTTCAATTTTACCTAAAATAACGTCTTTATTTATTATAACCTTATCTAGTGACTTAATATCAGGAAGTTGAAACATGATATTTAATAGTTTATCTTCAATAATTGCACGTAATCCTCTAGCTCCTGTTTTTCTATCAAGAGCCTTTTTAGCAATTGCTATTAAAGAATCGTTCTTAAAATCTAAAATTACTTTCTCTAAGCCAAATAATTGCTGATATTGTTTTGTAAGAGCATTTTTAGGTTTAGTAAGTATTTCAACAAGCGTATCTTCGTCCAAATCATTTAATGTTGCTATGACAGGTAAGCGTCCAATAAACTCTGGTATCATGCCAAATTTTAATAAATCTTCTGTTTCAACGTTTGCCAAAATTTCACCAATAGGTAGTTTTCTTAGTTCTGTAATATTTGCATTAAATCCTATAGTCGAACCCTTTAATCTTGAGGATATGATTCCATCCAACCCTGCAAAAGCACCGCCAAAAATAAAAAGTATATTTGATGTATCAACTTGCAGAAATTCTTGTTGCGGATGCTTTCTTCCTCCCTGCGGCGGCACACTTGCAATCGTTCCTTCCATAATTTTAAGAAGAGCCTGTTGAACACCTTCGCCAGAAACATCTCTTGTAATAGAAGGGTTGTCAGTTTTTCTTCCTATTTTGTCAACCTCATCAATATACACAATACCTTTTTGTGCTCTTTCAACATTGTAATCAGATGCTTGCAATAATTTAAGAATTATATTTTCTACATCTTCGCCCACATAACCTGCTTCAGTAAGACTAGTGGCATCTGCCATTGTAAATGGAACGTCAAGTATTCTCGCTAATGTCTGAGCTAAAAGTGTCTTTCCAGTTCCTGTCGGACCTATAAGTAAAATATTTGATTTAGCTATTTCCACATTATTATTACGTGCGCTTAAAGTAAGTCTTTTATAATGATTGTGAACAGCTACAGACATTATCTTTTTTGCTTTTTCCTGTCCAACTACATAATCATTTAATATTGAATATATTTCACTTGGAGTTGCTAATTTTTCATTTGATTTTTTTATTGTCCTTTTTGTTTCATCTTTAATTATGTCCATACATAATTCTACACATTCGTCACAAACAAACACTGTTGGTCCAGCAATTAATTTTTTTACCTCATGCTGACTTTTTCCACAAAAAGAGCAATATAATGATCCGTTACTATCTTTGGACTTACTCATTACTTTTATTTTTCATCCAATCTTTTACTTATTACTTTATCAATTAACCCAAACTCAATGGCTTCAATGGGATCAAAAAAACGGTCTCTTTCCATAATTTCAGTAATAGTCTCAACTTTTTTTCCAGTATGTTTTGCATATATTTCATTTAACTTCTTTTTTGTTTTAATAATTTCAGAAGCGTGTATTTGAATATCAGTAACTTGACCTTCAAACCCACCTGAAGGTTGGTGAACCATAATTTTTGAATTAGGCAGAGAATATCTCATACCTTTTGTTCCAGATGTTAGTAATAATGACGCAGCAGATGCAGCTTGCCCTACACATATCGTCATAATTTCAGAAGAAACATATTGCATAGTATCATACATAGCTAATCCAGACCAAACTATGCCTCCTGGTGAATTTATATAAAAAGCAATTTCTTTTTTCGGATTTTCAGATTCTAAGAAAAGTAATTGTGCGCATATTAAACTAGAAACGTTGTCATTTATTGGTCCTGTAAGAAATATAATTCTTTCTTTAAGAAGTCTGGAATATATATCATAAGCTCTTTCTCCCCTTGAAGATTGTTCAACAACCATTGGGACTAATGTATTTTGATATATTTCAAACGGATCTTTCATAATTAACTATTCTTGTTTAAAGATTTTTTCCTGAATAGCATAAAGATCCTTAGGAGTAACTTTTTTTTCCACTATTTTTGCTTGTTTTTTTACAAATTCTATGACTTTTTTTTCAAATAATGGACCTCTAATGGTTTCTACCTCTGAAGGATTTTTTTGAAAATATTCAAAAATTTGTTTTTCCTGACCTGGATAATTCTTAGCATAATTTAATAATGCATTCTGCAATTCCTGTTCGTTTACATTAATAGAATTTACATTAGCAATATTTGATACAATAAGTGCTAATTTAACTCTTCTTTCTGCTATTTTCTTATATCTATTTTCAAGTTTTTTCTGATCTAGAGATTTATCATCAGGATCTAAAGTATTATTTTTCTGGGCTTCTTGGACGCGACTCCATATAGAATTAAATTCATCCTCAAGTATGCCTTCTGGTAAATCAAAACTATGTTTTTTTTCCAAAATATCTAATAATTGTTTTTTTGATATTTCATCTCCGATAGTCTCATATTGTTGTAATAAATTTAACTCTATTCTTTTTTTAAGTTCATCTGTTGATTTAAGATTAATTTTTTTTAAAAATTCATCATTAATCTTAGTTTTATGAGGTTCTCTAATATCGTGAATTGTTACACTAAATTTATAGGTTTCTTTTTTTTCATTATTATCTGTTTTTGGCAAACTAATATCTACAAATATTTTATCATCTTTTTTTACTTTTTTTTCTAAAAGTAATTTATCTAAATTTGGGAGTATTTGAAGTTTTGAACCAATAACAATTGGTAAATTTTCAACTTTTTTAAGAGAGTCAGGAACTCCTTCATCATTAGAGGTAAATGAAATAATTACCTGATCATCTTTTTTTAACTGCCTATTAATTTTTAATGAATGATAATGTACCTGGCTATTGGCAAAATTATTATACTCCTTATCTACATCTTCTTTCTTTATTGAAATCTTATAACTTTCTATATTGATATCCTTAAAATTTGCTAAATTAATTTCAGGAGGAAGATCAATTTTAATATGAAATTTTAATGATTTTGATTTGTCAAAATCTTTAATCTCAACTTTAGGCACGCGCAATGGCTTTAGCTTTTTATCTTCAATAAGTTTTTTTGTGTTTTCCTGAATCGTTTTATTAACCACTTCACCCAAAATATCTTTTTCATATTTTTGACGAATCAAGTTTAATGGAGCCTTGCCAGGCCTAAAACCAGGTAGTTTTGATTTTACTGCTAGTTCTTGAAGTTTATCATCAATGTGTTTTTTAATTTCATTACTAGGAATTTCTAACTCATACTCCTTAAGTAATTTTTTTGACTGAATCTCTTTAACTTCCATTTAATTTACACAAAATTAGTTTATTTCTATGGTAGGCCGGAAAGGACTTGAACCTTCACGGGTTTCCCCACTGGAACCTAAATCCAGCGCGTATACCAATTCCGCCACCGGCCCCCATTAAAGAATTTTCTTTTAAGACTTTTTTCAATATAAACAATGATTAAATAACAGATTAAAGGGAATTATTATTGTAATAGGGCATTAATAATAGGAAATGGTTAATAATTTAGATGAATTAATGGATATGTAATGAAAGAGAAATCTGACAGGGGAAAAAAAAGAAATCCATATGCAAAGGATCTAAGAAGCCCTAAATATAAACAAAGACTTATAAAAAATAAGAAAATATATGATAGAAAAAAACTATTAAAAAATCCTTAGTTAGCGATTAGCTAAAAAATGGGGCGAACGATGGGATTTGAACCCACGACATCGGGCACCACAAGCCCGCGCTCTAACCAACTGAGCTACGTCCG
>TARA_B100000686_G_scaffold44261_2_pt1 | contig 142388 bp, 113 predicted proteins | sample TARA_B100000686 | Tara Oceans TARA_B100000686 (sample SAMEA2622733) | marine metagenome | biome: marine biome (ENVO:00000447); feature: marine epipelagic mixed layer (ENVO:xxxxxxxxx); material: "saline water (ENVO:00002010), including plankton (ENVO:xxxxxxxx)" | depth 150 m
ACCCTAAAAAATTCACGTTAAGACTACTGATTAGAATTAGTAGACTGGCCACTACGACCACAGTGCCAGCAGCAGAGCCAAACACCCCTGTTATCGCATCCTGAGCTACGAGCTCCGAACCTGCCATCTCAGAAGGTGTGAGAACCGCTAGGTACGACAAGTTTATCAGCAGATACAAAACAGCCACTGCTAAAACACCCTTTAGAAGAATGCTCGGAAGTGCCTTTCCAGGATCCTTTATCTCTTCGGCCATTTTGGACACGTCTTCCCAACCATAATAGGCAAAAGCTACAGCCAAGTAGGCCGCCGAAAAACTAGACACCCAACCCTGGTTTAGTATATCGACACCGTTACTTCCTCTTGCCCCTATGCTCAGTAAATCTCCAGCCCAAATCCCCGCGCCAGCTATGATCAACACAACGAATATCTTGATCACGGTAGTAACATTTTGAAACACCGTACTAGCTTTTATACCTTGAGTGTGAACGAAGAAAAAAGCCAAAACCACTGCACCAGCTATTACTGGAATCGACCCCTTTCCACCCGTCAGTATCCTAATGTATTCCGCTATAACTACAGCCTTTGCAGCTCCTGAAAAACCCCTTCCCACAAGTAATTCCGACCAACCGGACACAAACCCCATCACGGGGCCCCAAGCCTCTCTGGCATAAACATATTTGCCTCCAGCCTGTGGAAGAGCGGCTGACATTTCAGCCAATAGCAAAGTGCTCAAACCAGCTACAATACCTCCTAAAATCCACACTGCCAGAATAAACCAAGGGTCGCCTAAAAGACCAGCTATTTCTCCTGGGGCCCTGAGAATTCCTGCTCCTATCACCATTCCCACGGTTACTGCCAGGCCATCTCTAACACTAAGAACTCTAGCAAATCCTGGCTCTGAACTCTGATTCACTCTGTACATCCTCCTTTGTTCTATCTTTCAGCTGATCTCATTCAACAGACGTTTATGATATAGTGGCTTACTCCTATAACTTTCCGGGTTTACACTACCCCCTGCCCCCGTCCTACTATGCTCAACTTCGAGAGGACCTCTCCACGGGCGGCAAAGCGTCAATGAACTCTTCCATACGGCTTCGAATCTGTGACGTGGGCAAGAGTCCCTTGCCTGCTGCTATATTATCCACAGCATTTCTTTCGCTGGTCGTACCAGGTATGACTGCTGTGACTGCGGGATGAGACACTACATATTTTAAAAAGAATTGCCCCCAACTTTTACAGCCAAACTCTGCTGACCATTCTGGTAATTCTCTGTCCCCAACTCTAGCAAATAAACGCCCCCTACCAAAAGGCATGTTGATTAATACACCTACACCCATATCTCTAGCTAAAGGAAGGAGTTTTTCCTCAGCTGTGCGATTATCTATGGCATAGTCAATTTGTATAAAATCCAATGTTTCTTGCAGCATGATCTGTTCCATCTGTTCATACTGGCGGTCGCTTGAAGTGGTGATACCTATGTACTTTATCTTCCCTTCCTCTTTCCACTCACGGAGGGTCGGAATCTGTGTCTCCCAACCCCTCAGATTATGCACCTGCATCAATTCAAAAGAATCCGTATGCATCCTTTGCAGGGATCCTTGCATTCTTTCGATGCCTTCATCTCTTTCTTGTCGATCAACCTTCGTTGCCAGAAACAGCCCGTCTCTGACACCCAACTCTTGGAGCAGGTTTCCCATGATAATTTCGGAATCTCCATAATTGGGAGATGTATCTATGACTCGTCCTCCTAACTCATAGAAAGTTCCCAGTGTGGCTTTGTAGCCATCCGTGTTATCCGCCCAACCCTCACCCAGCCTATAATTCCTTCCTCCCAACCCTATAACTGGAATACTCTCTCCTGTTGAAGGAATCTCCTTGGTAATTAGTCCTTGGTCTATCTCTTGGGCAACAGTACAACCCAACATAAGTCCAGCACTGGCTCCCGCCCCTATCTGAATCATTTCCCGACGAGTAATATTCATTTTGATTTCCAGGATTGGATGATTGTAATTTTAACAGTGATTCAACATAATTTTGTTTTCATAACCTTATATAACAAAACGCACTAAAATGCATATATGCAAGTGCGCCGGAAGGTGTGACACATAGAATATGGACAGCTCTTCGCAAAGTTTTGCTGTAACTTCCCCGAACAAAGTGAGATTTATTCCTAATGAATAGTTTACTAGAGAATTTTTCAAAACCCATCCTTTTTATTCTTTTGGGCGCCTTTTCACTAGTTTATCTGAGGGCTTGGGCCAGAAACATGGCCGCCCAGGTTCCCAGTTCTAAGAAACCTTCTATCTTGGAACTGACTATCGGGTTTATAACGAATTTTTTTGACTCTCTTGGGATCGGTTCCTTTGCGCCAACAACTTCTTGGTTCAAAATTCAAAAATTGGTTCCTGACGAACACATCCCTGGAACCATGCACGTCGGACACTCCTTACCGGTCATCGTCCAAGCATTTGTCTTTATGACAATTATTCAGGTAGACATGCTCACTTTAATTGCTTTGATAACCATGGCAGTAGCTGGAGCCTGGCTTGGAGCAAGATCAATTACAAGATGGCCCCGCAATTACATCCAAATCGGACTCGGGCTAGCACTTGGTGTGGCTGCTATAACTTTTGTGATGCAACTCCTAGGTGTTGAACTTGTTTCAAACTTAACTGGCGACTCCCTAAAACTTACGGGGTCCAAGTTGTATGTCGGAATGGCTGGAACTTTCGTTATGGGTGCACTTATGACACTAGGAGTCGGTATGTATGCTCCAACAATGATCATGGTGAGCATGCTTGGAATGAATCCAGTTGTTTCGTTCCCAATTATGATGGGTTCATGCGCATTTCTTATGCCTACTGCTTCCATCCGGTTCATGCATTCGAATGCCTACAGTCTCAGGCCAGCACTGGGACTGGCTCTCGGAGGCATCCCAGGAGTATTGCTTGGTGCTTTGGTAATAAAAGAGATGCCCCTGGATCTCATGCGATGGCTAGTGGTAGTAATAGTCACATACACTTCTTTTGCTATGCTAAAGTCTGCCTATATCGAAAGGGGGAACAAAGCTGGAGAGGCTTGACGAGATACAGCAAATCTTCCTCACGCATTTTTAGCAATGGTTACGAGTAAAACTTCAGTTAAAGGATACTCTTTCCAAAAATGTGCATCATTCTGTACCCTTTTACTGGTCACCGGTGACGATTCTACGAGTCAATTGCCCATTGCTTTCCCAATAGGTTTTTTTCAAAGCGATGGACGGATCTGAAGGAGCTGGTTGCACCCTACCGTCAACGTCAGTAGCTCGTGAGGTTATGGTATGCTCTCCAGGTGATCCCCCGTCCCAGTCCATATGCCAGAATGCCCACGAATATTCACTTTCTTGAGGGCGAGAAATTTGTGCAGGCCTCCAATCACCTCCATCTACACTTACCTCTACACTTGAAACAACGGAACCCCAAGCAGCGCCATGCACCCGATATTTTCCATCAGCAAAGGTTACTTTGGCTGGAACAGAATTAATCCTTGTCCTCCCAACCGATGATTCCATCCAAACTGACTCTTCGCCGACTTTCTCTTCTCTCAGGGTCACATAATCCCTGGCCATAAATTTCCCCATAAAGCGTGAGTCTCTGAGTTCTATCTTTTTTAGCCATTTGACGTTGGCAACTCCGTACCAACCAGGAGCAATCAACCTCAATGGAAATCCATGCTCGTTCGGTAGCGGCTGGTCGTTGACTTCATAACACAGCATAACACTAGGATCCATTGCATCTTCGATCGACATACTCCGAGCAAAATTTTGAGTCACATTATTTCCACGGATCTCTTCTTGTCCAGAATCACTCCCCCAAAAGACAACTTCGATCCCATCGTCCATAATGCCTGCCTCTTCTAAAACAGAAGCTAATGAAGTTCCTATCCATTTAGCGTTGTGTACCGCACCTATAAAGCTAGAAAAGCCTCGATTCCCCGCACATTCCAAAGTGAACACCTGCTCCATCTTGGGCCTGGATCTCAGCTCGTCCAAAGTTAGTAAGAGTGGATTCTTCACTAAGCCATCCACCACTAAATTCCATTCACTTTCCTGGATCACTGGACGATTATAGTGACCAACTCTAAACAAGTCAGACGTCGGAGTAATCCAAGAATCAAGATTCTCCCAATCCAATAAATTGACCTGGCTCATCGCGCCTGTATCGGGAGAGTCGGTCCAGGGAATTAGCTCGCCCTGGTCACCTATCAAAAAGGGAACATCCTCTGCCTCACATCCCAATAAAGCTAAACCCAGAAACGCAGAACCACCCTGCACTAGCCATTGCCTTCTATCTATATCTGCGTGAGTATCCACTGTTCTAATCTCCATGTTTAGGCCCACGATATCCATATATTGTGTACTTTCAGGAGGGATATCGCCAGTACCACGAGTTTGGAATCCCTTTCGAATCCTGTTTTCGATGCTAGACGAACGGGATGGATGCAGAATCAATCAATCAATCAATGGAGCCAGCCGGGCTCGAACCGGCGACCCCTGCCTTGCAAAGGCAGTGCTCTCCCAACTGAGCTATGGCCCCTCTTCCAACTTAAGTTAATCACGATTTAACTTTTCTAACAGGTAAATTGCGAATCGTAAATATCACCAAAATCATCGCTTAAGTTTTTTAGCGATCCATACAGTACGGAACACAGAAGTTCCTATTGTCCCCAGACTTAACAAACCGAGCACAGGTATCAGCAGCAAGCCGAAATCCAGATTGGAAACAGCCCAATGCGCTGAAACCGAAGGATCGAGGATCCCACCAAAACCTATCAGAAGCAACCGTTCTGCTCGTTGCATTAAGCCTGACTTACAGGTCACCCCCAAGCTCTCGCCCCTAGCCCTCGTATAGCTCACTAGCAGCGACCCGCCTAAACCAGCTGTGGCAAATAACAAACCCATCTGAGAATCTTTAAATAAATAGACCAAGCCACAAAAAACTGCGACCTCTGCGAATCTGTCTAATGTTGAATCTAAAAAAGCACCCCTCTGATCAGCTATTCCTAAGGTGCGGGCAATCCTTCCATCCAAGACATCTGCTATTCCTCCAAGTAAGATACTCCAACCGCCCAACTCAAGATGCCCCGTGGCAAAAGCTAAACCACTTAAAATCCCGAAAAAGACTCCAAGAAGATTAAAGAACAGAGGTCCCAATCCGATTAGTATTGCAAACTTCCTAAATGGATCAATAAACCAATAGAACCAGTCTCTCAAAAAACTTCCCAAGACAAATTTACCACGATCTTTACTTTCTAAATTATCGATGGATTTGTGCTTGCCACTCACCACCCAAAATAAGATAGAAATCGCCGAAAATGCTAAGACTAACAGTAACGTTTGCATCCTTAGTCAATTCTCCCTTTGGTCAGGACCCATTCCAAAATCCTGATTTGCTTCAGTTTCTGTCTTGGGCCTATTCCAAAATACATAAAGAACCCTTGGAACCAAGCACGGAATCGGCAACACCTTCTCGATTAAAGTGAGATTAATCTCACTCCCAGTTCTTCTCTCCACCTTCCTGACAATATAAGGTAGCCATCCTTCAAAAGTGACTACATGCTTAAGCCAAGAAAGTGTCACCCTTAGCTTGGATACTTTAAAATACACTATACGTCCCAACCTGCTCCTCATAGAAACTGGACTCAAAGTTCTATAACCATTCCCGTCACGAACCATATCCCCTTTAGCTTCAGCCTCAGTCAACACATTGGCATAATACTCAACTAATTCCTTTTCTTGTGACAGGAAAATGGTATCCGAACGACCATCTGATTCAGGACGATTTTCACTACGGTAGCAAATCCTCAGCATTTCACGTGCCAAGGATGCTGCGTTGAAGGGCTGGTCAATCCAAAGAGTCGCCCAAGTAAGAACACCATATCTTGCTATGCCTAAATTGTGCTGGACCCATTCCCCAACTGCTTCACTTTTACTGTAGATCACTTTGACTTTCTGCATCATTCTTGAAATCATGAAGTGGTCCTTTGCCTGATCAATAGCTAAGGACCGTTCAAAATCAGGTCTATTCAACACCAAGCACTTAGCGATTGGCCCGTCTATTCCCTCTGGAGCTAATCGTATGACGTTAGGCGGCAGGACATAACTCATAATAGCCATCACCATGGGCAGCCTATGAATCATATTAGCTGAGTATAAGGCCTCATAGAAATCCTTATATCCATCAACTATCAAAACCAAATCATAAGCACTGTGTCGCCCTGGATTTGCTCCAAGTAGTCGTGATCCGTAGAGAATGACTGCTTCAATGTGATCCCTGGCAATAGTAGTTAAGAGAGGAACAAAAACATCCTCTGCCGGGCCATGGCCATCTACCGAAATTTCTTTCTGGGCAAAGGCCGTTTCCTCTACCAATGACATGTCACCGATTTTAACATCTTTGCTCCTTCCCTATAAGTCATTTTCAGGCACCCGACTCTTTCCATTGAGAGACATTATTGACACTCACATTTTGAAAGTCTGATATTATAACCTTGGCCATTTGGAGTTGCTTAATAGCTTATAGTAACATAGTACTATTTTTATCTTTCAAGGAAACGATAACAATGCAGTTAACTAAATACGCTTTTTATAACGCAGTGGCTGGATTTTTTGAGATGCCCACGAATGACGCCACGAAGCTTCTTCCAAAGCATCTCCAATCATTGGAAGTTCAACATCAGAGAAGCATCCTAGCAATAACCGCATTTCAGTTTACTGAGACTGAAGTGGGATCTTACAATGAGATAGTGCTTTCCGTGATCGTTCCCCCAAGAGTTGAACCGAACCGGCCAATTCCAAATGCGGCCTTTTATCCATTTATGGTTGGGGTCACGACTCCAGAATCTCGGAAACATGCCATAGAGCGTTGGCATCTTCCTCATTACATGAATGACATCGATATAGAATTCTCTGAATCTTCACAGGGTCTCGCCGTGCACGTCCAAGAGGACGATACACCGATTTTAGATCTGACTGTGACAGATTTTGCAAAAGAACCAGATACACTTCTATTCAATGCGTTCACAGTTGATGCGGAAGATAATTTCAAAGTCAACATTTTCATGGAGGGACAACACAGTGAACACGAAGAAGAAACAGGCTCCCTAAAACTCTACCCTCATGAAATGACCGAGGGACTCGACCTGGACGATATTTCCTCTGTTCCCTTCAGAGAACAGTGGTTCCATAGAGGCCTGCAGACCTTTGAGGAGCTCGAGAGCATATGAGCTCCCCAAAGATCAATTAAAGGAAGAGACCTAAGATTCTAGAAATGCGAAGCATTAAGCCAAACGTCCGATCTTTGCCACGCTTCTTCGAACGCTCTTAGTGCCTCGTCAGCAGGTCCTCTTTTCCCTTGATTACGCAGTGCCTTCTCAAGTCCAAACAATGACCATCCATTGTGAGGATGATCTTCTAGAGCAAATTTATAGACCTGTTCAGCCTCGGAAAATCTTCCTGCTTCTATCAAGGCCGCGCCTAACCAATCACGAACAGCAAAATTGAGTGGTTCAGGCTCATCATACTCCAGTTGATCTTCAATTTCTGCGGCCATTTTAAAGATTTCAATAGCCTCACTCACTTGACCCTCTTCTCGGAGTATCTCTCCTTTCAATATCCCCCCGACAATAGCTAGCATATCTTTAGCAGAATGTTGGCGAAAAACCGCTCTGTCTGACGCTTCCTCAGCACCAAGCTCGACAGCAGCAAGGAATTGACGCGCCTGCTCCATATCACCTGTCTTCAGATGTGCGTATCCATGTCCAAAGTCCCAAAATCCTTTAAATATCGGATTTGGATCAGGCTCTCCCGACATCTCTAGAATTTCTTTGAACCTTCCAAAACGAATCTTTGTCAAAATTTCATAAGTAGCTGTTCCAGTAAGCTCGTCATAGTCTTTGCCAGCCTGCATTGCTACTGCACCTTGTCCATCATTCGAAGCTGCGAAGAGTAGCATGTGAAGGTTGTGACTCGGATAAATTGCAAAACCTTCGCCAATCGCAGCTTTCTGATCTGAGTGCCATGCAAGGGTATTCGACCTAACACCATCCGCCCAACGACCCACCCTGTTCCAAGTATGAGAGGGCATATGTTGAATGTGGCTAGCTCCTGGAATTTCATTGCCCAGATATTCCGCGCATGCTTCCGCCTTGTGGGGTTGGGTCGTAGACTCAGTCGCATGAATGTATAGATGGCAATTCCCGGGATGCCTGATGTCCTGGTCGAGGACTTCTTCTAAAACCCTATGTAGCAAACGTACTTCTGGTTTTTCAATGTCCCTGTAACCCCTGCGTGGTTCTAGTAGGAAAATAGACTCCGCATATAAGAAACCCACGTCTAAATCTTTGGGGTAGTCCGCATAGACCTCAGCCATCGCTTCAGAATAAAGGGTGTCTTCAGCTATATCAGGGCTTCTATCCGTACGACCAATATATCTCACCTCCATGGCATCAATGAGAGCTTTCTCCACTCCACTCGCATTGTCCGCAAGCTCACTAGCAACCCTGATCGCCTCTTGCGCTCTTAGTAAATCCCCTGGACCCATAGGCCCATTGAGGTAATGGCCCCAGGCCCAAGCTTCTCCGAAATAACACATCGCACAATTCGGATCACTCTTCTGTGCTTCTCTAAAAGACCGAGCAGCATCTTCAGGGGTAAACGCATACATCAGTTGAAGTCCTTGATCGAAGAACGCTTGTGCTTCAACTACATCCGTAGTGATTGTCCTGGATAGAGGCCCAAGCCCTTTTTCAAAAAGCTTCATTGGTACCTTAAAGCTTTCTGGCAATTCTTCTGACGCCATACCCATATTCATCTGGGCAGACACGGATTGGTCCGCTCCTCCAATGGGGCTCACCAGAAAAACTAAAATGAAAAGTACAAATCTTAAAAACATAAGTTTCTATCTCCTTGAATTCAGGCCTGTTCAAGCAAATTGGTTTCAGGGCACTGATACTATAAATTCCACCAATTCTAATATGCATGATGAGATTTATAAAACAATTGTTAAAACACTTAAAGTCAAACTACTGCCATAGACAACAGTATAAACATTTTTTAAGATTTTTGGGGGTGATAATCATTTGAAATGCCTTTATATATTCGTGACTAATCAGGGAGTTGAGAAAGTATGATTTCAGTCAGAGGAGTCACCAAACAATTTGGTGGCTTGACCGCCGTTGAAAATCTAGACCTTGACGTTGGCAGAGGAGAGGTCGTTGGTTTTCTAGGTCCTAATGGGGCTGGGAAAACTACTACCATGAGAATGTTGACTGGCGTCCTAGAACCTGATCAAGGAAGCATCTACTACGATGGTCGATTAATCAGTGAAGACTTAAATGCGGCCAAGAAAAAAGTTGGATACCTCCCAGAATCAAATCCTCTCTATTCTGATATGCTCGTGGTTGAATATCTGGAATACGCTACTTCACTGAGAAAAATGAATCAGAAAGATGCTAGGTCAGGTATTTCTGACGCAGTCGATGAAACTGGCATCTCTGAGGTTTTCTTTCGACCCATTTCTGAACTTTCGAAGGGCTACAGGCAGAGAGTAGGTCTAGCAGCTGCGATTCTACACCGACCAGAAATCTTGGTTCTTGACGAACCAGCGGAAGGCCTCGATCCCAACCAACGTGTCGATATACGAAACCTTGTCAGCAACCTCGGTCAGGAAAGAACCGTCTTGCTGAGTAGTCATGTAATGCAAGAAGTTGAGGCAACATGCAAAAGAATTCTGATAATCAACCGTGGTAAACTCATTGCTGATGGAAGTGTATCTGATCTCTTAGAGACAGGAAAAGGAAGATCTGAATACACCGTAGAAATCGTTGGTAATGGAGCTGTAGAAAAACTGACAGCATTGAATGGTGTAGACTCCCACACGACTGAAGAAGTGAACGGACGGACTAGGGTTTCATTATCGGTCTTAGGAGATGAAGAGCTAAGGCCTGTAATTTCCCAACTGGCTCAGCAGCAAGGTTGGATCTTGTGGGAACTTCACAAGAATCAAATTTCTTTAGAGCGCCTTTTCAGAGAATTGACTGACAATGAGGAGATCTCAAAATGAAGAGGACTCGAATAGTCGCTGAGCGTGAAATCCAGAATTTCTTCGACCACCCTACCGCTTATATCCTAATGGTAGCGTTTCTTGGTCTGAGTTTATTTTTGGCCTTCAGATCTATCTACGCACTGAGCCTGGCCAGTCTTCGACCACTGTTCGATCTACTTCCCTGGCTCTTTGCTGTCTTTATCCCGGCACTGACCATGCGGTCTGTTGCCGAAGAAAAGAGGACTGGAACCATAGAGTGGCTTTCTTCATACCCATTAGGTGAATTGGAAATTTTGATGGGGAAGTTAATTGGGAATTGGTTTTTTGTGATGCTGTCTCTTGCAGGCACTCTACCCATGGCTTTAGGAGTATTCCTTCTCTCAGATGCTGATCCAGGAATCATGCTGGCACAATATATCGGGGCCTCATTGTTAGCTATGCAGGGCGTAGCCATTGGCCTCTGGGCCTCTACGGCAACAAAAAATCAAGTCACCGCATTTATTCTTGCCACATCGGTTAGTTTTGCATTGGTATTTATCGGAACCCCAGTAGTGCTTTACGGGCTGACTCCATTCCTAGGAACAGCCTTATCCCGTCTGTCGGTCATGGGTCATTTTGAAAATGTTGCTCGAGGAGTAATAGACTTGAGAGACATAGTCTATTTCCTGTCCACCGCGGGATTGTTTGTAGCCATGGCAGTAGGATTGTTGGTCAAACAGCGCCTTAGCGAACAGAGAGAATCATACAAACGTCTCCGAGCAGGGATAGCGATTTCACTAGGGCTAGTGGTTGTAACAAATCTATTGGGTGGGAACATAGGAGGTCGTGTAGATTTGACTAGAGAGAGTCTTTACACTTTGTCCCCTGGGAGCAAAGAAACACTCGACAATCTCTCTGATCTGGTGACTCTCAAGCTTTTCATTTCTGACGAATTACCTTCTGAGCTACAGCCAACTTTGAGAGATGTGCGAGATCTCATATCCGACATGAATCGAGCCGGTGGAGACAACCTTGTAGTTGAGAACTTAAATCCCGGCGACGATCTGGACGTAGCTGCAGAAGCGAGATCTTTGGGGATTATTGAAAACGAATTCAACGTTCTCAGGGATGATGAATTCGAAGTGAGACGTGGATGGTTTGGACTGGCTCTTTTATATGCAGACCAACAGGAAGTCATACCGTTTATTTCTGGCACAGCTGATTTGGAATTCAGAATTGCTTCAGCAATATCTGTAATGACTACCGATAAAAGGCCCAGTGTAGCCTTCTTAACTGGACTCGGTGCCTTAGGAGAAAGTGAGCTTCCATCTCTGGGAAGAGCCTTGATGGAAAGGTATGAAGTCACATCTCTAGATTTGTCTCAAGAAGGTGATCTTGGACTGGATCCAGAGAATATGGATTTAGTGATTCTGGCTGGCCCAAAAGAACCCGTTTCAGAGAAGAAAGTAAATGAGATAGAGAATTTCATCTCTCAGGGTGGTGGTGCTCTGATACTTGTGGATAAACACCAAATATCACTAGAGACCCCCACCACCAGCCTAGTCACAACTGGTCTTGAGGAATTTCTTCAAAGACAGGGGATAGGAGTCGATGAGGGATTAGTCATGGATTATGGATCCAATTCCAATATCTCTATGGGACCACAAGGACTATTCAATGTAGTACGTCCTTACCCATTATGGCCCATTGGCCTCAAAGGAAGTCTCCACGCAACAACAAGGGATCTCAATGGTTTAAGCGCCGGCTGGGCAACCGCGATTACAATAGCAGACAGTGTTGAAAACATTGAAAGACTCTGGATAACCACAGAAGCTGGTGGAATACAACCTCCCAATTCTTTGATAATGCCAGATGCGCTCCTACAGCCCGATCCCGATGGTTTCCAGACGGTCACATTGGCTGTAGCCATCGGAGGAGGGGAAACTGAACCTACCACTAACGATGTCCGAGAAGGACGTATAATTGTTGTGGGCGATGTCGATTTCCTAGAAGAATCATTTATTCAGGTCAGTCCCGACAACTTGATTTTCGCAGAAAATGCCATCGATTGGCTGGCACAAGATGAGGCCCTCATAGCTATCCGATCGAAAACAAGGACCCCACCGCCAATAGTTTTTACTTCTGACTTTCAGAAAGCTAGCTTGAGATGGGGAAACCTGATTGGCGTTCCACTAATAATAGTCATTTATGGAGTTATGAAGGTTACTGGACGCAGACGCAGAGCTGAAGTTCGTTGGGGAGATTTTATAGCATGAGTAAAAAGACTCTAAATACAATCATAAAAATCTTTTTGTCGGTTACGATACTATGGGTTGGACTAAGTCTGATGAATAGTAGGAGCAATCGACCAGGTACTAGTATCAATAGTGTGCAAGAACTTTTCGCGAATTTCGACCCCACCACTGTTACAAATTTCAATATCCAAAGTCCAGATGGGTCTATCACCGAGTTAACTCATCTTGATGATAATTGGACAGTTAATGGCTACTCAATTGAAGAAGTATCTCTGAACAAACTGTTGGATGCTATTGACGAAAATGAAGTGGGAAGTGTAGTAGCCAATAATGCTGAAAACCATGGACGAATGGGCTTGTCTGCAGACAGCACCTGGAGATTGGAAATCATCGAATCGGAAAGTAAACAATCCACTATTTTAATCGGAAATACTGGGCCGATCTTTCCAAGTGTATTCACTAGAGTGCTAGATCAAGATGAGGTAGTGTTGATTTCTGCAGACTTGCGTGGTGCTGTAACCCAAAGCCTCACAGAATGGAGGGACAAAACCATCATCACCACTGATACAATTGCCTTAAGCAGCATTCTGCTCGACTATGGCAACGCGACCTATCGCTTAGACCGTTCAGATACAACATGGACTATGGATGGGGAAGTAGTTGACGCAGGTGCAGTCATTGGTATCACTGCAGAGCTTTCAAACATGGAAGCAAGTGGTTTCCTGGACGAGCACCAAAGCCCTTCCACTGAAAACAAAAGGCGAATAGTCGCGATGGATGAGTCTGGCAACATCATGAATCAGCTTGTACTCACAGGGCAAGGTCTTACTCGACATGTCCAAAATCCCAACTCTGAAATCATTTTTGAAATTCCCAGCTGGCAATTCAGTAGAATCGTCCCAGACATATTCATGCTAGTCCAGGATGAGAAGGAATAAGACTACTTGAAGTCCGTCAGAATTCTCAGCTTTTTAGGCGCACTTCTTATTGTAGCTTCTCCATTAGCGGGAACAGCGTTACTTCAGGATCCAAATAAAGCACAACCAGATTCGTCTAGCTTGCACCAAAGAGCCAAAAATTCACAGGCTCGCTTTGAAAGATCCAGGAATAAACTAATTCCTCCCCAGTTCGCCAGACTAAGGGTTAATTGCGACGAAATCGTCGGACGTTTTTGTTTTAGACACGAAAACTGGGATGAAGATCCGAGTTGGGAAATCATGGAAGAGCCTATTCCTGTAGAAATGGCCCGGGCTGAACTTCTTGGCGACCTGGTTGCGATCAATGCAGCTCTACCAGGGGACAATTGGGTATTAGGACAACTCATTTACTACCTGTCAGAAGAAAGAGACTGGAAAAGGGCGGAAGAACTATTGAGTCGGTGCCAAGCAACACCTTGGTGGTGTGACTCCCTTCTCGGTTTTATTGCACATTCCCAGTCCGACTGGATGAAGGCCGAACACTATTTTGGACTAGCCCTAAACCAGATGCCATCCGAGGCAGAGCGCTCTTTTAGATCCTTCAGGTATCTAGTGGATTCTGAGTCACAGGAATTACTGGCTGTCTCAACTGGGACAGAAGCTACCCAAAATCTTTTTTGGCTGTTATCTGATCCTCTTTATCTTGTGGATGGAAATGACCGGATGACAGAGCAACATGTACGCTCACTATTAGTGTATTTACGCAAGGACTCAGCCAATCCCTATGGCCTGTCCTGGGGAGATGACCTAGAGGAGTTAACCGTGCGTTACGGTGCAGAAAAGGCCTGGGAAAGAGAACAACAACCACCTGACGGCTTTCTGACCGACACTCGCAATATTGTGGGCAGACACCACCCTAAAAGTCAGGAGTTCCTCCCACCTAAATTTGTTCTACAAAACCCAGCCGAAACAGAGTCGGAATGGAGTCTAGAGCGCGAAAGTCCAAGAACAGGATATGCTCCTCCGTACGCACCGAACCTCAAAGCATTAACGGCTCAGATTGGTCGGTTCCGTAGAGGTGATTCGCTAATGATCGTGACAGCTTTCAGACCGGAAGAGGATTCGGAAATCAATCAAGAAACAAAGACGCCTCAGGATACAGAGCGAGCCCAGATCAAAGCTGACAATAATCCATTCTTGGTGCCTATACCACAATACTCAGCAAGCCGGAACAGAGAAACAGACTTGGATCAAGATAGCTTCCAGAGTGGTCTATTCTTACATAGCCTTTCAGGTCAAGATAGCTACAGAGTTTTGGGCACTGATTCAACAGCAAAATCCAGCATCCTAGTGCCGAATGGATCGTACGTGATAGGACTGGAAATCCTGGATAAATCTGCCAAAAAAGCCTGGAGGATTCGTAGAGGTCTTTGGCAGGAGTCCTTAACACCAGGCCTCACGTCGTTGTCAGACCTTCTTATTCTGAGTGGTGCCGGTACTGTCCCTAGTACATTAGAAGAGGCTATCCCCCAGATAAAACCTCGACTGACAATTCAGAGTGGAGAACCCATAAAACTAGCGTGGGAAATTTATGGTTTAAGAAATGGTGAAACACTGAACACACGCATAGGAATAGCACGCGAAAACGTAGGAATCTTTCGTCGTTTAGGAGAATTTATGCGTTTGTTGGAATCAGATACGCCAACAGAAATGTCGTTCCAGGACATCAACGTTGATGGCATAGGAACAGTTTTTCGGGCGATCCATATTGATTTGCCAGACCTGGAAACCGGACATTACACGATAACGGTTGAACTTGAACCCTCAGGAAGAGAGAAAATGCTTCTGAGTCGCAACATTGCAGTGGTTAATTAGAAGCTCTCATCCTGTTAAAACATAGGAGGTCATAAATGCAGATCGGCTCTTTCAACAATTTTTTCATGCTCAAAAAGTTCGCTATAACCCTCCTCCTACTATACGGGTGTAACAGCCAAGAGATACCCAATAGTTCGAACTTGGATGTAATCATTACCAATGCCAGAATCATTGATGGATCTGGAAATCCATGGTTCAGGGGAGACGTGGGAATAAAGGGAGAAACAATCGTAGAAATAGGAAACCTGAATCCTAACAGAGGCAGTAAGGTCATTGACGCTATGGACAGAGTCGTCAGTCCTGGTTTCATAGATATGATGGGACAATCGAGTCTGGTCCTCATTACTGATCCAGCCAGTGCTGAAAGTAAGCTCCGCCAGGGAATTACAACCTATCTGTCCGGAGAGGGTTCTTCCCCAGCCCCTCAAAACTCCCTTACCCAATCTCAACCCCCCGTAGTACAAGGAGATACCTTACGTTGGAAAACATATAAGGAATACTTTCAAATCCTCGAAGCAATCGGTATTCCCATCAACGTAGTGCACGACGTAGGGCTGACCCAAGTAAGAAGAGTAGTTTTGGGAGAAGAAGACGTTCAACCCACTTCTCAACAGTTGGAAGAAATGAAAGCTCTAGTTAGGGAAGCAATGGAACATGGAGCAGTTGGGACTTCTACCTCATTGATCTATCCCCCCGCTATATATGCAACCACTCAAGAACTAATAGAATTGACAAAGGTGGCGGGTGAATATGGTGGCGTTTATTTCACTCATATGCGAAATGAAAGTGGAGCCGTCCTCGAAGCAATACAAGAAGCTCTGGATATTGGTGCAGGAGCAGGAGTTCCAGTACATATCTATCACCTAAAAGCCGCGGGTGAAGAAAATTGGCCTTTGATGAAGGAAGCTTTAGAGTTAATAGGGTCTGCTAGATCAAACGGGATGGATGTAACGGCTGATATATATCCGTATATCAGGAATGGCATCGGATTAGGATCCTTCATTCATCCCCGCCATTATGCACGTGGGACTGACAGTTTTCTGAAAACCCTTTCCGATCCTAATATTCGTAAGGCTCTGCAACATGAAATAGAAACAACATCCGACTGGGAAAACTGGTATAAGCACGTTGGCATGAACTGGGACAACGTACTTATTGTCTCCGCTTCCGATCAAATAGACTCGGATGTCATAAACAAATCTGTGACCGAGGCATCAGAAGTAATGGGAACTGATACATGGAATGGATTCTTCGATCTTGTGCAAGCTGGTAATGTAGGAGTAAATCCCAAGAGTATGAACGAGGAACAGAAATGGCTTGCGCTTCAAGCTGAATTTGTAATGGTCGATACGGATGCATCACCAGTGAATCCAAATACCAACGCAAGCGCGCATCCTAGAGCGTTTGGCGCCTTCCCCCGAATCATATCGAAATACGTCATGGAGGATCAAATCCTTTCACTTGAAGATGCGATCCGACGAATGACCTCGCTCGCCGCTAATCGCCTAGGCCTTTACGACCGCGGCCTCATTGCTCCCCATATGGCTGCAGATTTAGTGATTTTTGACCCAGAGAATCTGCAAGACATGGCTGATTTCGGTAATGCAATGCAGTACGCAGTAGGTGTAGATTATTTGTTCATCAATGGTGTGCCGGTCATCGACAATGGCGAACTCACAAAAGTAAAGCCTGGGCAGTTACTCCGACGCAGTGATAATTGAGTGCAGATCACTGTGATATAAAGAGGCGGGGGCCTGGATCCTATACCCAGTCCCCCGCCAAATATTCTCATTTCAAAACCATCTAGTGCTTTCTAGTCAATCAGCCACCAGGATGCAGATGAAACCGGACTCGCGTATTCTCCCACATCATGGAAATATTACCCATGGAATTCTCATCATTGGGATAATAGTTAAAGCTCATCGTCTCAACCATTTCATCAGTGGTTTCAGGCACAACTGTAAAGCTTCCTGCCTCAGTCGAGCGAACTTCATCACTTATGGGAATTCCCCAACGCTCATGATTGGGGTTAACAATGATTTCCCATTCATCTTCGCCAGGAATGGCATAGATAGAGTACGATCCCGCCTCAAGTGCGACTGGGTTGAGCGCCATGAAGGCATCGATACCACTTTCACTTGGTATTGTTCCAAGAAGTGCTGGGGCAGTCAAGTGCAAAGTAGTAGGTTCGTTGGCCCCTGCTCTCCAAGGAGTCCCAAAGGGTACCAGACCGCCCATAACCTCTCTGCCACGTGCCGAAGGAGCCCCATAGCAAAGCGTGCCAACTCCATTTTCATAATCAACTGCAACTTCCGTCAAGGGACTGGGTCTTTCTGCTAGTTCTTCCGGATTCCCTCTAGCACTACATTCTGGATAAGAAACCGCAGAACTCATTGAGGTCTCGGTAGACTCCGCAGTTTCCGAAGCACTTTCTCCTGAACCACAAGCCACCAGCGCTACTGTTCCCACCAGCAAAGCAAAAACAAACACTGTCTTTTTGTGCATAATTTCTCCTACCTGATAAAAGTTGTGTTCTGCCACTTACAGAAGGTAAATGATTCATAGCTTGCAGCAAACGTCTACGTAGTTCCCCCGGCTTTCTTCATCTCCTCTCTGAGTGCAGTGACTAGGCGATCGATTTCCTCTTGAGTATTGTAGATGTGAGTAGAAATTCTTATAGCGTTGTGACCATCCCTTTGATGTTCATCAACATGCATCCTGTGTTCTTCAGCCATCACTGTGACAAAATTTATTGCGTCGACACCTTGAGCTTCAAAAATTGTAGATCCTGGAGAGGAAATCTCTGGAGAATTTCCACTCAAGATTTCCACTCTCTTCACTTTTTCTAGTGATTGTTTCAAATAATCAGACAAGAACCTGCACCGATTCTCGATGTTCTCTAATCCTATTGTAAGGATCATATCAAGTGCGACCTGTAAAGCAGCATACACTGGCAAACTTATGGTTCCTAGGGGAGTGTACCCAGGATCCCCTTGTGTCAAATCGGTTGAGAAAGGGCTTTGGATAGAGCTACGACTAGTCTTTCTTACGAAGAAGAAACCAGTCCCAATGGGACCAATTAACCACTTATGTAAACTCGCTGAATATGCATCACAACCAAGATCACTCAGATCAATCGGGAATTGGCCCACTGCCTGAGCACCATCCACAAGAACTGTAAGTCCGTGCTCTTTTGCCAAAGCCACTAATTCTTTGACTGGGTAGCGATGTCCTCCCCTTGTTACATGGCAAAACGATAAGGCTTTTGTTTCAGATTTTATGGCGGTCTCGACCCTTTTCACTACTTCATCCCCAGAAACAAAAGGGCTGGGAACGAAAACTTCAGTCACTTTAATGCCGTCCCTAGCCTCACGTACCATCCAAGGCCTGTGACCCGCTGGATGTTCCTGCGTCGTAATCAACACCTCATCTCCCGGTGCTAGCTTTAATCCCGCACTTTGAAGATACAAGCCCTCAGAAGCATTACGAGTCAATACAAGCTCACTGGTTTCTACCTTGAATATCTCTGCCAAAAGAGGTTTGACACGCTCAGCAATAATCTCTTGGAGCATCCTCTTTCCAGCTATGGGATCTCTTGAAATTTCCCTATACCCATTAGTCACAGCTTCTACCACTGATCGGGGAGGCAGGCCTAAACTAGCGTTATTCATATAGACTGTTCCATCCTCAAGAATGAAACTTTTCCTAATGTCCTCCCAGTGATGATCCTCCACACCATCTGGGACCGAAATTACATCGGCAATGGGCCTCGATGGATCCAATTGTTCTGAGTCACATGCATATAGGGAACCTAGAGTTGAAAGACTGCTAGCTCGAAGAAAATCCCTGCGACTGAATCCCCAGGCCGTCATGAACGACCAGGCCTGAACAAGTGACCGTCATGCAAATGGTCATAGAAATCAAACATTTCTCGGTTGTAGTCAGATTTTCTAGCTTCCTCAAAAGGTTCAATGATTTCAAACAGCATAGAAAGACGCTGGGCCATTGCTAGATGCTGAGTTAGATCCTCTGTCTCTAGGAAACCCCTATTACAGAACTGTTGAGTCTTTCTAAAGTAAGATTTTATAAGTCGTCTTGCAGCATTTGTTTCAGCTGCTTCTCTGATTTCTTCATCAACAACCGAACCGTTCTTTTCTACTAATTCAAATAGATCTGTCGCCCAAGATGACCCTCTATTGTTTTTCCAATTTCTTACCTTTGTTGCTGCCAAGTAGTACTCTTGTGACCAAAATTGATCGTGTAGATGTGATATTAGAACACTTCGGTCATAATTCTTTGGGATAGCCATATGAGTTTTATACGAGCCTTAAGAATATTTGTGAATTTGAAACTACCGATGGCAATCATCAACTAACAGTTTTAATCTATCCCAACTATAATGTCCACAGCCAAGGATGACCATTGCATGCTCTATCTATGATCTGGTTCAAACGAACTTCCGATTCATTAGTCATAACGACCGTCATCCTATGCACTGCCGGCTGCCTTGATGAGCCTCATATGCTGATTGTTGGTGATATAGGTTACAGCGAGGAAGAACTTCTTGGACTAAATGCGGATCGTAGGTTAAAACTTGCAGAAATAACTGCGTTTGGTATTTCTGTGTCTAGAGAAGAGTCCGATCGTGTTCTTGCACCCTTACTGAAGCAAACTCAGGACCGCGCTCTGTTGGAACAACTTGCTGCCCATCGTTTTGTGGAAACATTTTCTATCAGTGAAAGGGACCTCCGTACTCATTACTCAACCAATCCGTCATTTGAACTGACTGTCAGGCATATCCTCTTTTTTTCCGAACGATGGCAACCTCAATCTCATCGTGACAACGCACGTAACAAAGCTGAAATAGCTCTTTTAAGGATCGACGGGGGAGACCACTTCCCAGAAATAGCGGCAGAGCTATCTGAAGAACCTGGTGCAGAAGGACGCCAAGGTCTTCTCAAGCCAGGACGAGAAGGATCCTGGGTTTCTGAATTTTGGAACGCAGCTATGGCACTGGAAATCAATGGCATAAGTTCCGTCACTGAAACCCAATATGGATTTCACATATTGCGCCTAGAAGGGAAAAAAGAAATTCCCTTCGAAGAAGTCAGGTCCTCAGTAGTTTTACAAGTAGCTAACCTGATGGGATTCAGAAAAGAAATCCCGAAGGGCCTTTCTCTAAATGATACTATAGCTACTCAAATGACTGTTCCAGATGAAGTTTTAAACGAACTTGTCAGAACCTGGCAAGAACAAAGTCTCAGGTGGGCAACTTTTTTTGGTTTCGAACCCAACATGACTGACCAAGAGATCAAAAGATTGGCAAAAGTAGCACTAGGTTCAACTGGGCAGAACGCTACAATCGCCCGTAACGAATTAGAGGAAGTAGGAGATTTATTATCAAATGCCTATCTTATATCAGACCATATAAACCCTTGAGTGTCAAACTATTTTTTCATCAATATCGCTAGCGACAAACCTTCACCTAAGTCTTCTAATAATTAAGTTGTCATGAAGAGCCCTCACAAATCTAAAATAGCATTTAGTACTTTTTTTTTCATCTATTTCCTTACTCTATGGTTGTTGTGGGAAACCCCAGTAGTTTATCCCATAAAAATATTCGTTGTTTTTCTCCACGAGATCAGTCACGGACTGATGGCATTAGCTACGGGGGGGCAGATAGATCAGATCATCATCGACAGAAATGAGGGAGGAGCTTGCTATTGTCCCGGTGGAAACCGTTTCCTGACTTTAACGGCTGGCTATCTGGGAAGTCTCGCATGGGGAGTGTCATTAGCGGCAGCGACAAGATACAAACGTATTGATCCCAGACATCTTACCTTGCTACTGAGTGGGATCCTCTTCGGTATAACTATGGCTTATGTAAAAAATACGTTCGGGATCCTCTTCGGTATTGTTTTTGGACTAATACTTCTCTTTATCGCAATCGAGTTCTCGAGATCACAGAACCAGAAAATTCAACTAATTCTAGGTTTAACTAGTTGCTTATACTCTATCCTAGATATCAAGGGGGACATCCTCGATCATCCCACCCTCCCTTCCGACGCCGCTATGCTCAATGATCTAACAGGCATCCCAGTGGTATTTTGGGGCTTACTGTGGATATTGATAGCGATTTACACTTGTATAAAGCTAATAGCTTGGCTCCATAAAACTTCTAATTGACATGTTAAAGTGAGGCTTGCCTTCACCGGCAAGAGGAATAACTTACTTTTGTCTAATAGGAACAACGGCATGATAGGTCACTGTCCTAGCATGTCATGAAATACGCGCCCTATTTTTAATCTAAAACAAAGGAGGTGATCAATTGTCTAATTCACTAACTCTGCCTTTTTTGGCAACGGGCAAGCGATCGTCGCTTCGGTCTTTGAGATCGTAATCGGCCTCACTTAGTTGTGCCATTGGCGGTATCGCGCCAAATATGTGGCAGAAACAAAAGTGCCCCTGAATCACTGAGACTCAGGGGCACTTTAATTTTATAACCTTTTCTAGTTTCCGATGGGAGCTCAACCTCTAGAAATATTCTGGTTCATTCCCTTCTTTCCATTTGATATTACATCCTACACTTGCCTTTTGCTTTCCAGAAAACTCATCGCCCCGCAGTAGGGATTCAATCGCTCTCGCTAAATCTTCACCTGTTATAGAAACACTATTCCCAGGCCGACTGTCATCAAATTGACCTCTGTAATAAAGTTTTTGTTCTTTATCGAATAGAAAAAAATCGGGAGTACATGAAGCTCTGTATTTTCTCGCTACAGATTGATCTTCATCGATAAGATATGGAAAAGTATAGCCTGCATTTTGTTCTTCTTCCTTCATTCGCTGCGGACTATCATCGGGATACTTTGAAAAATCGTTTGAGTTGATGGCGACCGCTGCGAGACCCATTTCTTGATGATCTTCTACCAAACTAGCCAATTCTACCTGAAGGTGTTTGACAAATGGACAGTGATTACAGATAAACATGACCAGAAACGCTGGAGCACCCTTAAAATCGGCGAGTGAAACCACCGACCCTTGAGTGTCTGGAAGTGAAAAATCGGGAGCATCCATACCTATCGGAGCCATGGTCGATCGCGTCTCTACCAAACGCGGCCTCCCTGGAATAAGAGTTTATGTAGATCACCCATTCACTTTCCTTTCATCCCCATTTGTTGAGGCAAAGTAAGTACTTTCAGCACCTTAAATTTCCGCGGACCCGCAGGAAGCTCTATAGTGACTTCCTCATTCTTAACTGCTCCCATTAGTCCACTTCCCATGGCAGAGGACATAGAAACTTCACTGCCACCGAGTTCAATCATATCACCTGCTACAATAGTCACCTGATTTTTCTTGTCCATTTTTAAATCATGAATGTCTACTTTCGATCCGAATCCAACTCTGTCAAAAGGCATTGCACTCACGTCAATCTTAGATAGCTCACTCATTCTACTGGTTAGTTGGTTCAGTCGTGCCTGTACAAACTGTTGACGTTCAAGAGAGGATTTATATTCAGCATTTTCTCGCAAATCACCTAACTCTACCGCCTTTTCAATACGTTCTGGTAGAACCACGTGTAATTCGTGAAGGAGCTCCTCTATCTCCCCTTCTATCTTTTCTCGAATTTCATCTAACATCGTCTCAAACCCTTATTTGTCAAAGCTTCACCTTGAAAGAAGATATGTGAATTTAAGGAGAATACGTCTATTCCTTGATTCAAGACCAGTCCCTAAACCATGGTCCCTAGAATACCAATCCTGACTAAGCTCATCGAAAACAATATAAATATCACTTCCTGGTCGGTAAATATAGTTAAACCTAGCACTTGTACTCCACTGTTTCGTCAGTGAATTGTATTGCGTGATTGTTCGAAGAGTCATGACTGGTGAAAGGGCATAATCCACCTTCAAGGCCCCCACGCGCAATGTGAAATCCCCGGCGGGCAAATCCACTTTGTTTTGTACAAACTGACCTTCCGTAGAAAGCCGATTTCCCAAACGTATTCCTAAGCTCAGATCTACATCCGTCCTAGTCCCATCGAAGAATGTCTGTGGAGAATAGGTTATTGTTGAGTACACTTTTCGAGATGGATCTGTACGGTACATGAAACGCCAATCGCCAAAATCGTAATCGCCGACTGGTATGACTACGTCTTTCTGAACCGCAAAAGGTTTGTCTAACCTTTCAAAACTGGCATTATACATCACTGTAGCAGTTGCCCCACTTTCGAAACCCATTCCCACCATATAGTGAATCCGTCTTGTCACCAATCTATTGTTCTGGTCTGTGGTATGAGTCAGGTTGATCATTGGCTGAAGAATTCTGATTCCCAACTTGCCTGGCCGGGGAGTTGGTTCAAAATGCACTTTTGAGGTTCGAATGCCATTCCTTGGGACAAAACCTACCTCTGGATTGAAATTTTCTCCTAAGTCCAAGTAAGACCCATATATATTCCAGTTCCTGTCCAAGTAGGCCACATGCAAACTAGACCCTAAATCTTTCCCTGCCATACCAGGAGTTTCGGTTTTCGATAAAAAACCTTGGATGGTTAAATTTTCCTGTGGAACCAAGGTCATATCAGCTGCAACGGTCCTGTTATAATGTGCAGCTCCTATGGTCTCCTTGTTAATCACCATACCCCCGATTTTGGAACGACCCATTATGTCTCTGCTATAACGAGCAACAAAGAAGTTGTCCCCTTTCTTGCCGAATGCTTCATCGGTTTGAATATCCATGAGTGCGATATTGTTTCTGCCGATCTTTCCAGTCAGTCGGGCTCCTCCCAATATTGGAACCTGATCCCCAGTAGGTGTCAGACCAATGCGACGACTAAAAAACAGATCTGCTGTGCGGCCTACAATGCTTACAGCTCCTATATTAAACTGTCCAGCGTTTTCAAGAAAAAACTCTCTTTTTTCAGGAAAAAACAGTGGGAACCTCGTCAAATTTATCCTCTCGTCATCCACTTCTGCCTGAGCAAAGTCAGTATTCACAGTCACGTCAAGATTGAGTCCTGCAGTCACACCATACTTCAGATCCAATCCTACGTCTCCGTGACTAGAATTTTCAGTCTGAGCAAGCGTCTGTTTCCTTGATCCTCCAGCCACCAAAAATGGTTTCACTCTGAGGTCCATACCTCTGCTTAGATCTTCCATCCCAATAATATTTCCAGCCAAACTAACCCTTGTGAGATCATAAGCCTGAGGAATAGCTGACCAATAAACTTGCTCATTCTTTCTTCTAATATTGCGCTTGAAATTAGCACCCCACACCTGCTGATCCACTTCAGGGAATCGTATTGTCACCATTGGAATAGCTATTTCAGCAGTCCATCCTTCTTCAGTGATTCTTGTACCAGCTTCCCAGACACCATCCCAATTACGATTAATATTGGGAGAAGGCCATCCTGGCCTGCCACCTTCTCCTTCCTCAAATACTTGTTGCTCAAGTTTTGCCCCTAACGGACTTACTACAAACATGTATCCCGATCTGGAGTCCTTAAATGTATCCAAGATTAAAGCGAAATAATCCTCATCGAGAATACGATCTGAGTCTCTTCTCATCTCACTTGAAACCAATCCATCCACATCAGAATCGAAAGCACGCACTCCCAAATAGAGAGCATCATCGTCGTACAAGAACTTCACCTGAGTCTTCTCAGTTGCTGGAGACCCCACCGAAGGCTCTTGTTGGACAAAATCTGAGATACTAGGAGCTAAGGTCCAGACATCTTCATCCAGAACTCCGTCTATAACAGGAGCTTGAGTTACTCTTTGAGCGCCTACCTCTGGGAACACAGGTGCCTCTTGAAGTCCGGCGAGAGGTCTGACTGCAAAGAAGCCAAGCAACAAAATAAAAAATAATTTAATCCTCAACATCATCGCCGAAATAACCGAATGATTTGTGGATGTAGAAATCCTGTACATCCAACCCCCTATGTTGTCTTCTGAAAAAACGCAGCCACCAATCTACTTGAGCCTGCCACCGAGTTGAAGACGTCGGATGTCGGATGTTTGTTAAACACTTTTCAAAAAACCACATAAAGCTAAGTGAGGTATTTTTTCATGGCAGAAAGTACCATGTTGCAGTACCCTAATCCCACGTGTGGATCATATATGATTAATTTCGCCCCCTGTGGCCCAACTCTATCTCGGCTACTCCCAGCAAATGCCATTAGCTTCCCTACAAGTTCAATTGACCTATCAACCATACTTGGATCGGCTTCGGCTCCAACTAACAAATCGTTCAGTGACAATTCTTCTACAGAACCTTCAGACAAGCAGATCATCAGAATCGCATTCATGATGTTATGAGGGAAATTGAAATGGAAAGCCAGTGGAGAATAAATTTCTCCACTTGGCTGACAAGCGACAAAATCCAGGGTCAAGTCCTGCACATACTTCTTAAAAAGTTTAGTCAGCTCAGAGTGCCTGTCTGCGTATGACTGCAGAGAAATCGGGGGAGGTGTCTGGAAAAATGCCCAGGGATCTGGACCTAAGCCATTGAGTAATCCTTTCACCACTTCCTCACGATCTCCATTTCCTGTCTCACACTTTCTTAAACGAGCATATTCTTCCATTAGTGTACTAAGTGAATACAGTAGCCAGGGATAATCCCCAACGTTATCAGCGCGCATCTTCACAACATCACGACTGTACATAGCACGAGAACCCCATCTCAAGTGCCCACCCAGAACTGCCGAACTGATAAGAGCGAATCTTACCTGCATTCGATTGTCGAGGGTCCAGATCCGCTCAATCAAATCGTCATAGGCTTGATCGACTGGATGATATTGTGAAACTGCAACAACAAGCAGTGTTTCGGCATTTTCGACAAACTGATGACCGCTTCCTCTCAGCCCCTGAAGTAGGCTTAACAATTCTGTAACCTTACTGAAATTCTCCTGTGGTCGACCATCATCCCAAGCTCTGATAGAGCAAAGAGCTAGCACATGAAAAAAATACACATCCAACAAAAGAGATAGACAAGTCCTCATATCCTGATCTTCTTTTTTCATTCTATTGAAATGATCAACCAGGAGAACTGGAGTACTTTCGCTACTGAAACTATGTTCACTATGGCTCCAAGAATGAAAGATTTCAAAACCTTCATCTCTCGTTCTGTCATCCAGATTTTTCACGACTTTTGCCAGGGAGAATTTTCTAGAGGCCGTCTCAAAACTGTGCAGAACCATACTGGAACGCAGTTTCTTCATGGCTTTTGCGGACCCACCAGATCCTATCAATTCATCTATGAACTGATTACGAAAGTCACCTGCCAACAGAGAGTGCAGAACCGTGCAGGCAGTTTGAAAAGTTCCGTCCGATCTTGATTCACAAGTTGCTTCCATACTATGGAAATTCCTCCAATGGAAATAACGACCCCAACTCTTCAATGACAATCACACTGCAGGTGACAAATCTACGCCTATTCGTGATTCACACCAACTTACCCTTTCCAAAAGATCATCGTCACCGAACGATCTGCCGATCAACTGAATCCCAAATGGTAGCCCCTCCGTTGAAAGGCCAGAAGGCAAGGTGACCGTAGGCAGCCCACTAGCACTCCACGGTGCCTGAAACATTCCATTGCCAGTAGTACTCAAATCAGATGGAGCTGGAGAAGGAGTGCTAGGAGTCGCAAGTAGATCTACCGTCCTTGCCAAATTATCCATATCACTTTTGAATCCAACCTGTCTTTCAAGGGCATTCTGATACTCAACGTCCCTTGTATTTAATCCATTTTCTATGGTAGCGGCTAGCAATGGACTATAAAGGTTCGGGTCTTTTTCAAACATCTCCCGATGAAACCTGGCTCCTTCAACCTCAGTTATAGTTTTCAGGTCTCTATGCAAATTTCCAAAACTTTTGGGTAGCTCAACCTCTTCCACAACTGCACCTTCAGCAACAAAGCTCTTGAGAACCCCATTGAAATTGGCCCGAGTTTCCTTGTCCGATTCTTTCACAAAAAAATCGCCAATCCAACCAATTCGCATCGGCCGAGTGGGCTCTTTACCAATCCCCTCGAGCTCTTTAATCTTGGATATTCTTACAGCACTCCACAACAATATGATGTCTTCTACAGAACGCGAAATCCATCCAACTGTATCTGATGACGGACTAAAGGGTATCAAACCATAACGGTCAACACTTTGAAAAGTGGGTTTAAAGCCCACTACACCACAATAAGCTGCTGGTCTAAGGACTGACCCTACAGTCTGTGATCCAAAAGCTACTGGGCACATCTTGGTAGCCACTGCCGCGGCCGAACCACTACTGGACCCTCCAGGTGTATAATCAAAATTCCAGGGATTCTTAGTTGGAGAGGGATCTGTCCAAGCAAACTCGGTTGTGACTGTCTTACCTAGCATGATTCCATCCGCTTCTTTGATCAACTCCACAGATTTTGCATCGTATTCCGGGATTAAGTCCTTGTATATCTCTGAGCATGCTGTAGTAGGAATCCCTTTGGTGAAAAAAATATCCTTAAATCCCACAGGAACGCCTTCAAGCCTACCCATCGGACAACCTCGAGATCTTTTCTCGTCAGACTTGTTAGCATCCGCCAAAACCCTTTCTGCATCTACGTTTACCCAAGCTTCAATCTTCGGATTAAGTCGATCTATCCTTTCCAGAAAAGCTTCTGCTACCTCGAATGAGCTCAGTCTTCTACTGGCTATCAAAGTGGTAATCTGACTGGCTGTCAGGCTAACTATTTCCATCAAAAAACCCCCTGTTTATTTTCTTTAAATATGGGAGAGGTAATTATTTATATTCCAGCAATAATCAATTCCAAGATGAACACTACTGGACGCCAGGCTCATAGATTCATTACAATGTTCAGGTTACTACACTACCACTACGGTAAAATATTAACAAACCGAAAGTAGTGTCATGTCCGGACATATAGTTAGGAGGGGAATCGTGATTTCTAATGTATTAAGGTTCTTTACCATCTCCTGTATCTTGGGAGCATCTAATTTAATGGTTGTCACTCAGTTGATGGCTCAAGAAGAAGAAGAAGTGCCACCAGCAGTTGAATACCGTCAGTCGGTGATGAGTGCAATCGCCAATAGTAGAGCCATGCTGAGTGCAGTTATAGATGACGATGTGCCTTATCGTAATCATCTGCTGGCCCACGCTGTTTCCCTTAACCGCCTTGCCGTAATAACTGGGGATATCTTTCCAGCTGGTTCGGGTGGAGACAATACTCGTGCCAGGGATGAAATCTGGGAAGACGAAGAAGATTTTAAAACCGCAGTCACTGCGTTCCAAAATGCTTCTAGTGAGTTGCTTGAATCGGTATATACGGGAGACCTTAATGCTATTCAGGATGCAATTGGATCAATAGGCAGAACTTGTGGAGGTTGTCATAGGCCTTTCCGTAAACCAGCAAACTGACTTTCACACTCATCACACCGCTGAAGGCTACTGACAATTTGTGCCTTAATATCAGATCCTCATTTTAAAACTGGGGATTTCAAGTCACGCAATTTTGGAAAGGCGACGGAGGAGTTTACATGAAAAGCGTATTTATACTTTGTGCAATGACAATGTTAGTGCTGATGACCGCTTGTACTTCAACTATACCCGACGAAACAACCCGAAGAGTGCCACAATTCGAAAATGAGGAAGTGGAAGTTTGGAAGAGCATCATATATCCAAGTCAACCTTTGAGTATGCACAGACATGATAACCCTCGTGCAATCATTGCCCTCAAGGGAGGTACACTAAAGGTAGTCAATCAGAACGGTGACTCCCACGATATGACTTGGGAGAGCGGAAAAGCTTATTGGCTAGAAGCAGACACCCCTGGAGAGCTTCATGGTGACGTAAACGAAGGGACAGAACCCATAGAAGTCATAGTCGTGCAGATGAAGAAATAACTAACCAGGGATTCAGATGGCTTCTATTGATTTCCTAGAGGCCTCCAGGCTTTTTCGTCCTCCGGGCTCCTGGGTCCTATTGTTCCTTCAGCAGACTTAAGCAGGTCCTGCGGGTTGTATGTCTGGCCATTTTTCATTACCAACACCGTATTTCTGGTATTCCTAATGTCTTCCAACGGATTTCCTTTGAGAACGACCAGATCCGCTATCTTACCAGATTCGACAGACCCAAGGTAATCCCCAGCATGCATAGCTTTCGCACCATTTATAGTAGCGAATTTGATCGCGTCAGATTCAGGGATTCCTGACAAAACAAAAGACAAGAGTTCTCTGTGGACGGAAAAAGGCGAAAGGAATTCTCCCCAACTTGGGTGATCGGTACCTAATGTTATTAGATGCCCACCTCCAGCGTCATAAAAAGCTTTAATTGTTTCCCTTTTTTTCCAATATATTTGCTCAAACTGCTCATTGACACTTCTCTCTGTCCGACCCTCTAAAATGCCCTGCATATATTCCGTGAAATACTTATTTTCATCTTCAAAGTATTCGTACACTTCAGGATCCCTTTTTCCGTAGTAGCCATAAGCGGAAAGAGTGGCGTCAAAAAAAACATTTCTTTGAATGTAGAGAGCAATGATAGAAGAAAAATCTTCTGACTCGATATCAACTTCGACTAAAGATTCGTAAGCCGGTCTATCGGGTGTAAAAGCATCTCCTCCCAGGAAATGTTCGACTCTATCAATTCCCATTAGAATAGCGTCCTTAGGATTAACGCTACTGCGATATCCAGAACCCAAATGGCCAGTGACAGTTGCACCATATGTATGCGCTCGTTTAATCAAAGCTTCCAAATGTTCTGCACTTATCCCCTTAGCCTTGAAAGCTCTCACACCCTGGGCCACCCAATGGTCAACCTCTTGAAAAATTTCAGCCTCGGTAATACCAGGATTCCAACCCTGCCGCCAGGAACCAAAATACGGCCCCGCACTAAAAATTCTAGCCCCTACAGACTTTCCCTGCTCGATACTTAGACGTAAATCTCTCATTTCTTCGGGATCTACTTCCCCTGCTGGGAAAGTAGAAGTCACACCATTTGCAAGAAACAGGGTCGGATACCCAATCCTTTCATCAACTCTACCCTCTCCGAATAGATCCATCGCATAATGAGCATGCAAGTCAAACATTCCTGGAATGATATAGTGTTCTGCCAATAGCTTGATAGTATCTGTAGCTGTTGGAGAATAGGAACCATTAGCATCAGCACCCACCTGCAAAAATTTTCCATTTTGGACTAAAATTCCAGGGTTTTCAATTACATCATCAGCCAAGCCATCGAAAAGGTATCCACCCTCAATCAAGGTCGCTTGGGCTTTACCATCAGCTGAAGTTAAGCAAGCCAAAAACACTTGAGTCATCAACCAACCTGAAATAGAAGCTCGATTTTTGTCCATCATCTTATACTTCACGCTCTAATGTTCGAGTTAGACAAGTCGGTCCACCAGACCCCTTGAAGCATAATTCCGATCCCGAAAAACTCTCTACTTGAACACCTTTGTTCCTGAGCTTTTCATAAGTTTTTGGACTGCCCTCAGCCATTACGCAAACCCTTGGCGCGACGGCAAGAATATTACATGCTTGAGAATCATACTCTTCTTCTGCAATATCAACTAAATCGAAACCCTTTTCTATCAAGAACTTACGAAAATAAACAGGCATTAACGGGGAATAGACTACAGCCAAATCATCATCTATTAGACTCAAAATCGACATTAGATGTAACACATCCTCAGGACCGCGAAAGTGTGGCATAGGCACGGTAATCACATCTATCTCTGGGCCGAGCAAGGTACTTAGTTGCTCTATACCCTCATGATTAGTTCTATAGCCAAGACCTACAACTAAAGTGTTTCGGCTTAGCCAAGTAACATCGCCTCCTTCTAAAGTTCCACTACCTTCTATCCTTCCCAGCACAGGTGTGCCACAATCTATATAAAAATTATTCTGGGCACTTGGTTCCTCACGTCTTTCTTTTTTACCCATGTTACACAGAATGACACCACTGTCTGTCACTATGGAAGCATCTCGTGTATAAATTGAGTCGAGACCTACAGCGTCTGTAGGGGGCAACGTAAGCACTTCTACTTCAAACTTTTGTAGTAATCGAGTTAACTCTACAAACTCCCTTTCAGTTTCTGGTCCATCAGGACGGTCCAAATAATTAAGTCTTCTCCATTCCGAATCTATGCGGGCGTCACCCTGAAAAGCGTCTTGAGGATGTTTCATGACAACTTTTCTGAGAACACCTACTTCGGACTGAAAAGAAAGGATCATTTACAGAGTCACTCCATTACATCCCACTAAGATCTACATCCTTAAGAACCTGCTGTCGACGATCTTCGCGATCCTTAATCACCGCCTCACTTATATCAGGAAATTTGAGTCCTAATATTTGACCGGCTAGCAAGGCAGCATTTACAGCTCCCGCCTTCCCAATCGCCAAAGTACCTACTGGAATTCCCTTCGGCATCTGAACCGTAGATAACAAGGAGTCTAGTCCATCCAGTGACCACGCTTGCATCGGAACTCCCAGGACTGGAAGAGTAGTCTTTGAAGCAAAAACTCCCGCTAGATGTGCTGCTCCTCCAGCAGCGGCGATTATCACGTGTAGTCCTCTCTCTTCTGCTGAGGTCGCATATTCCGCAACCAAAGCTGGAGTGCGATGAGCTGACATAGCCTTTGCTTCAGAGGCAATTCCCAAAGAATCCAACGTCAAAACAGCGTGTTTCATTGTATCCCAATCCGACTTAGATCCCATCACAACACCTACAAGTGGTTTTGAATCATTCATACTTACAACTCACCCCTTTTTTTGGATTCGGTTTGTTCTCACCCAATCTATGTTAAGAATTATTCTTAAGCTCATCTATGAAAGTAGCCTAATCAAATGGTAGTTCTTTTTCCCTTTCCTAAGAACAAAGAAGCGACCATCAGCTGCGTCATCAACTTCAATTTTCCTGTCTACATCAGTCACCCGGATGTTATTCAAGTAAAGCCCTCCACCTTCTATAGCTCTGCGACTCTCACTCCGAGACTTGGTGAGACCTGATCTAGCCACCATATCAAGCACACTTACAACCTCACTCGCCATCTCAGATTTGGACATCTCGCTAGACGGTACATCGGAAAAAACATCCTCTATTTCATCCGCCGTCAAACCTTGTAACTCTCCTCCAAAAAGCACTTCAGTTGCAACTTTAGCAGTGGAAAGTCCTTGTTCTCCATGTACTAAGCCAGTTATTTCATTGGCTAGTCTCTTGTGAGCCGAACGTTCATGTGGCCGTTCTTCATGAATAGCTTGTAATTCTTGTATGACTTCCGATTCCAACAATGTAAATTGTTTTAAATATTGTATGACAACAGAGTCATCGGCATTCATCCAGAATTGGTAAAACCTATAGGGGGAAGTCCTCTCAGGATCAAGCCATATAGTCCCAGCCTCAGTCTTTCCAAATTTGTTGCCATCGGGACCAGTTACAAGAGGATATGTGATTCCATATGCTTTTTGGTTGCGAGCTCTACGAATAAGCTGAATTCCTGCAGTGATGTTGCCCCACTGATCACTCCCTCCCATCTGAAAAGTACAGCCATATTTGTCGTTTAGAGCCATAAAATCATAAGCCTGCAATAGCACATAGCTAAACTCAGAAAATGAAATCCCTGACTCCTCATCCTTGACGCGCCTCTTGATGGATTCTTTGCTCAAGAGGGAGCTTACTGAAAAATATTTTCCTACGTCTCTCAAAAAATCTACCATCTGAAGTTCGCCTAGCCACGAAACATTATTTACAGTTCTGGCAGGATTTACAGAGGATTCGAAATCTAGAAAATGCTCAAGTTGTGACTTTATACCACTTAAGTTCTCTTCGACCTGTGTTTTCGGAAGTACAGGTCTTTCTTCTGCCTTTCCCGAAGGGTCTCCAACCAATCCAGTCTGGCCGCCAAGAAGGACTAGAGGGTTGTGCCCCATTCTTTGAAGATGAACCAATCCCATTATCGGCATTAAAGATCCAACATGCAGACTCGATGCAGTAGGATCGAAACCTATATATGCCGTAATTGACCCATCACTTAATGCGTCATCAGCGCCTTTAGTGTAGTCCTGAAGCATCCCGCGCCAACGGTATTCTTCTATTAAGTTCATTTGACCTTTTCGGATTCGGATTTTTCCATCTCGCTACCAAAGTATACTCTGATCAGTATCAATAACAACTCTTGACAAACTGAAGTTGTAATCAAGACATCAGGGAAAGCCTCCAGTCTTGATTGTACAGAGCATACCAAGCAAAAGGAGGGTCTCTCCAAACGGAAGACCCTCCTTTAACACCGTTACACAAACAGGTTCCAAGTGGTCGCCTTTTCAGATGGTACGACCAATGGTTACTGCTTGGCTAATGACCCTCCCACTTATCTATTGGCTGGAGCCCTAGACAGATCATCAATTCTGTAATTAGAGAACTGGTCAACATAGCGGGACATAGCAGTCATTAAACGGTTATTTTCTTGGTATTCGGTTCGTATCGATTCTCGAGCTGCTATATGAGATGTCCTTTTCCTACCATGATCTTCCATATCTTCAGAACTGATTCTGAACATATAAACTGGGGCCATAGTCCCCAATCCTCCCCTGAATACTCTCAGCATCAGGTCGCTTATTCCGACACTTTTATTTAGTTCGTTCATGCGTTTAATTGCAGCCTCAAAATTTTCCTGTTCACCCTGTTTTACATAGTAAACTCTTACAAAGTGGTAAGGGTTGCCTGAAACAGTCTCATAATCCCAATTGTCAGGCATATAGTTAAGGGCTCCTAGTTCCGCCCAGACAGTGGTTTGCCTTCCTTCCCAAGCGGCGCCGAACAATTCTCGGTCAGAGGCGGTAAATTCATTGGCACTGACCACTCTGTCTTGCTGGAGTTCGAGTACACCACCCATTCCTCCTTCTGGAACGGCCGCCAAACGATACATCACGGTCGGACTTTCGTAGTAGATTCCCCAAGCACTCGCTGCTGATGTTTCGCCTTCATATTTATCTTGCAACATATTGAAGTACTGGCGAAATACTGACTCACCTGTGCCCGCTCCACTAGCACCGTGGTATTTGTCCATGACCATCATATTCGTTGGTTCTGTTAATTGAGCTTCAACCCCAAACACCGATAACGAACAAAAGATCATTAAACTCGAGATAATTCTTTTCAACATAGCATCCTCCAAATTGGAATTCTTACACTATAGTGTATACTGTCAGTAGAATATAATAACGACATAAACGTACATATTGCTGTTTAATGTGCCAATAATATTCATAACCGTAAAGTATGACTATGTCCCAACCAGATGACGGCCTCGAATGGATTGGTACAAAATCACTAGGACCGTAAAAGGCTTTGCACCGTCGCAAAATCTATCTTGCCATTTGGACTTGTTGGAATTCGCTCTGCGAAAGATATCGTACGTGGAAGCTCAGACTTGGAAAGCTTTACGCTCAAAATTTCCAGTATTGCAGACTCGCTCATAGACTCGCAAGACTCCAGAACAACTAACGCTCCCACAGTTTCTCCCCAACGTTCATTCTCCAATCCCACTACGACTGCATCAGAGACCCCAGCCACCTCGCGAATCTCGTTTGCCACCCTTAAGGGATCCACATTTACCCCACCGGTGATGATAATATCCCTCTGACGCCCTCTAACCCACAAATGACCAGACTCATCGATTCCTCCTAAATCACCCGTCGCAAACCACCCTTCTTCATCAGTAACGTCACTTGCTACGGTCGGTCCACGCACAAAAATTTCTTCATCATCAATTTTAACTTCTAGGCCATGAATGGGTGCGCCTGCAGTGCCGGGCTTCTGTTTCACCAGTTCTACCGTGGCCGTAGTAACTTGTGAACAGGTTTCCGTCATTCCGTACGTTAAAACTATTGGATAGCCCAAGCTCAAAGCTTCATTCAATAATGACTCATTCGTTGGAGCACCACCCACAATCAAGACCTTCAAACTTGATGGGACCTGCTTGGTCCCCCTAGTGCCTATGAGATCATGTAACATAGTGGGAACCAGTGAGGTATGAGTAATTTCTCGGTCTTCTATCATACCCACTAATCGTTCTGTCGAAAATTCTCCATCTACTAGAAGAGTAGCACCGTTCCAAGCAGCTCTATGTACTAAAGCTAATCCCCCCACGTGACCCAATGAAAGTGACGCATACCACCTATCCGTGGCAGCCAAACTCAATCGAGACCCTATGGCATAGGCACTATGTTCCAAGGCTTCATGACTAATCTGAATAGTCTTGGAGATACCTTCAGTACCCGAAGTGAAAATTAACGCTGCTGGTAAGTTAGCTGACCCATCCAGTTGGTCAGGCTTGAATTCATCTAGATTCTTTGACACCCACACACTTAACAAGTCAGAGTCAACTGCCAAATCAGATCGATCGTTGTAATTTTTCAGCAATGGACTGTATTTTTTTCTCAGAGTTTTTGACACAAGAACAATTTCAGGATTTACCTGGTCAAACGCCTCATTTCCCAACAATAATCTTGGGTTTACTGGAACTAGAGTTGACCTCGTCCGAAAAACTGAATGAACCACTTCCACGGCTTCGATGTTCAATTCGCTGGCCAATAAGACCTTAACACCCGGTCCAGCTCCCAGTGTTGAAAGTCTTGACGCTCTCTCTTCAACCACTCCATCCAATTCGGCATAAGTCCATTGGGTTTCTGGACCTTCTAAGGCCAAACCATGAGGATTTTTCAAAGCCATGCTACGAACGGGATCAATCAATCGACTAACAGCCCAAAAGATAATAGGATTGCGTAAATTCCCACCATTATTGCGGTACTTGGTAAAGCTGACATCAATACTCTAGGATCACTAGATCTCACAACCAAATTTGTCGGAGAAATAGCAAGCAACAAAACTACACAGGACGCTAAAGAGCTCCGTGGCCAGTCAAACTCAACTACTCCAATTATTGGAGCTACCAACCCTATGATCAGAAGCGCAACATATTCTAGCCGACTAGCTCTCAAACCCATACGAACCACTAATGTATTCTTACCAGCGAGTTTATCCGTATTAACATCTCTCATATTGTTAACGACGAGTATCATGGTGGTTAATGCTCCAATCCCAATACCCGCTAAGATTGCGTCATGAGACAGGGCATTTGTTTGAACCCAATAGGTTCCCGCAACTGCAATTGGCCCAAAAAAGGCGAAAACGAAGACGTCGCCCAATCCATTATAGGCAAGAGCAAATGGACCTGCAGTATAGCCCACTGCACATAGGATTGACACCAGCCCTATTAATGCTATAACCCAACCCCCAACTGCAACTAGATAAATGCCAAATAAAAAAGCTGTGCCCAAAGATAAAATCATTGCCTGCTTCACCTTGATAGGACTAATTAGTCCGGCCTGGGAAACCCTTCTAGGGCCTATGCGACCCTCATTGTCTGCACCTCTGACAAAATCATAGTAATCGTTAGCTAAATTGGTTCCTATTTGTATTAGAACAGCTGCAATTAGAGTTGCTAGACTAGGATAAAGATCAAAAAATCCATCAGAAATAGCTAAACTGACACCGATCATTACTGGTGCTATGGAGGCTACCAGCGTTTTCGGCCTTATGGCCTCTATCCAAGTCAGAACAACTGACCCATTCATTACCAAGGCAACCAGGGAAATTTTCGGAAGTCTGGCTTTCGTTTTTCGAGATATGCATTCTTAGCTTCCTGGGCTTCCTCTGTCATGTAGAAAAGTAAGGTCGCATTGCCAGCTAGTTCCTGAAGACCAGCTTGACCGTCAACATCCGCATTGAAAGCCGATTTAAGCAATCTTATCGCAAGAGGACTTTTTTCTAGAATCTCTTGAGCCCAAATCCATCCTTCGGATTCTAGATCTTCTAGAGGTACAACCTTATTTACCATCCCCATCTCCAAAGCTTCTTCAGCACTATAGAAACGACACAGATACCATATTTCTCGAGCTTTTTTCTGACCGACCATACGGGCAAGAAACGATGCTCCAAAGCCACCATCGAAACTACCTACCTTGGGACCTGTCTGGCCGAACTTTGCTCCTGAAGCAGCCAAAGTAAGGTCGCAAACGATATGCAACACATGACCCCCACCTATGGCGAATCCCGGTACCAAGCAGATGATCGGTTTGGGCATACTACGCATATAGCGCTGTAGCTCCAACACATTAAGCCGAGGCACCCCATCTCCACCGACATATCCCGCATCCCCTCTTACCTTTTGATCGCCCCCTGAACAAAATGCATGGACGCCATCCTCTGAAGGTCCTTCACCGGTAAATAGCACAACACCAATTTCAGTATCTTCACCTGCATCCTTGAATGCTTCCTGCAACTCCAATAAAGTCTCTGGCCTGAAGGCATTTCGGACTTCAGGCCGATTGATCGCAATCCGCGCCACTCCGTCAGCCTTTTTATAGGTGATATCGACATACTCCTTTACCGTATTCCAATGTGGCTCACTCATTTTGCCTTCCTAGCAAGTGTTTAATCAGTTATTAGTTTCCTTTGCACAGCTTGTTCTCTGATCATCAGACCTTAGAGAAGCTCGTCTATACTCTTATTAACCTCTAGCAGTATTTCTCGATGGCAATGCCAGTTCTGATCGCGATCGACTTGAATCTCTATGATCTTAGGCCCCTTTTCCATGATAAGCCCAGAGAAAACTTCAGCGAGTTGGTGTAAATCTGCTGCCTTTCTGTAAGGAATCCCATAAAGTTCAGCCGCCGCCTCAAATTCTAGTCCATGCGGAGTTGTAAAATAAGAAGTAAAGTCTGGCTCATACTCCCGAATAGGCAGCTTATGAAAAATACCACCCCCATCATTGTTGATGACCACAAGAAGGACATTAAGCTTATATTTTGCCATCGCTAACAGGCCATTCATATCATGACAAAATGCTATATCCCCCAAGATTGCTACTACTGAACTATCACATTCCTCTTCTGAGAAAGTCTGATCCCTAACTCTGCTCATACCAGCCCCAGCTATCCCTGCAACGGTAGAAACAATCCCATCAATACCACTCGCCCCTCTATTACCATAAACAGTCAAATTATCTTGCCTGTCTGGCCCAAAAACGTCCAAATCTCTGATCGGCATGGAATTGGATACGAACAAGGGGGCCTTGGATGGGACCAACTCTCCAATTAGCCTAATAATATTGCCTTCGAAAAATCGCTCTGAGTTAGCATCTAAAACACCTTCTATCACCTCGTCAAATTTTTGCCATTCTTCTTTCCAGCCCGGCAAAACCCGTTCTTCTTTAAGCAAATTATTTAACGCTCTGATGAGAGGTTTCTCTTCAACAGCAACATAGTGCGAAGAAACTGCCAGATGATCATCCCAATTATTTCCTCCCGAAATAACTAACTGAGAAACGTCCCGACACGCTTCAAGAAATCCAGAAACGGTTTCTGACACTGGAGCACTCCCTATTCTCACGATCAAATCAGGCCTTAACAACTGTCTTAATCCAGAATGACCACAGATTAAATGAGATCTGTTGATTTTTAGACCTTCTCCATTCGGATCAAATCGGATTCCGGAAAGAGGATCGGCGATGATAGGGAAACCCGTTTTTTTAGAAAAATTATTGAGTTCCTTGGCTAGACCCCCATTTTTTAAGCCACCTCCAGCAATGATAAGACCTCTTTCAGATCTATCGACCACATCTTTTATTTTTAGTGTCTCAGTGCTGGGAATTGAGACTTCGGTTGGTGAAATATTGACCAAAGGCCTCCCCTTAGAACGACCAATCTGGCCCAACAAACTCAGAGGCTCCTGAACTTTGGAAAATCCGGCTTCTGGCTCTTGAGGTTCTAGAGGCTTTTCAAAAGCTAAATTAACATGGACTGGACCAGAATAAGGATTCTGAGTTCCCCAAAAAGCTCTGCAAGCAATATTTCGGATTCTCTCTAGATCACGCCATACAGGCTCTCCTGTTTCAAAATATTGCTTCACATATGTCCCATAGAGATTTACCTGATTGATTGTTTGATTGGAATCAGTACCTCTCAACAAAGCTGGTCGATCCGCAGTCAGCAATAAAAGGGGTGTTCCACTTTGATGTGCTTCAACAACCGCAGGAAGTAAGTTTGCCGCAGCTGTACCTGACGTAGTAATCACAGCGCATGGAAGTCTGGAATATTTGCCAACCCCCAATGCAAAAAACCCAGCAGACCGCTCGTCCAGGTGGGTCCACATTTTAAATCTATCGTCCCTGGCACAGGCCATTACCAGCGGAGTAGACCTTGATCCCGGAGCTAGGGCTATGTTCCTGACACCTAGTCTAGCTAATTCATCAAAAAAAGCTCTAGACCAAACTGTGGTAAGACTCGACTTGTCCATGTCTTAAAAAAAAGCCCCGGTGTTGTTTTCCGAAAGTGCTTTAGTTACTGGAGTGAATTTTACTCCGGTCTCTTCCCATTCTGAGGTGGCATCAGAACCAGCTACAATTCCTGCTCCAGCAAACAATCTCCAATGCTTTCCAGTGACTACAGCACAGCGAAGAGCAGGAACAAACATTGCATCTCCATCGGTGTCAAACCAACCCACTGGGCCTGCATACCAGCCTCTTTCAAACGGCTCTTCTCTCTCAATGAAATCAAGTGCTTTCTGTCTTGGAAGTCCACAAACAGCGGGAGTGGGATGTAACGTTTGCAAAACCTGTATCGCATCTATCCCTTCACGAAGCTTCGCTTTGATTTCTGTTTCCAAATGTTGCATCTCACCTAGAGTCAGTACGTGGGGTGACACCTGAGCATCAACATCATCGACTAACGTGCCTAGGCGGGTCAATATGTCATCACGAGTTATACAGTGCTCTATCCCATCCTTAGTGCTTCCCAACAAACTCTCCGCAAGGGTTTGTTGTTCCTTTTTATCGTGACCTCGACCTGCAGTTCCTGCCACAGCAGTGGCTTGAAATTGTCCCTTTGAAACATCGGCAACTATCTCAGGAGCAGCTCCTAAGAAACAAGAATCTCTAGAAGTTCTAATCAAAAAAACATGGCTACCCGGGTTAGCTTTCCAGAGTTTGTTAACTATGTCCACAGGATCTATAAATTCATTGAACCTCAGGTCCTGCGTACGAGCCAGCACAACCTTGGAAAGAAGTCCCCTATCTATATTCTCCAAGGCGTTTTCAATCATAGATTCCCAAATTGTTCTGTCAAAATCCTCCTTGTTATCGAGATCACCCCCATTCTTTGCAACTTCGTTTTGCTTACATTTTTTTCTCAACAATCCACATACCCTCTCCGTCTTCTGAAAGAGTTCCTCACGTACCTGTTCTAGATCTATAGAATCATGCCTTACGATAGCGTGACCTTTCAAGCGTGCCGACTGTCTACTGCCACCTTCGAGTTCAAACTCTGGTAAATGAAACAGTCCTGCTGGGAAACCTTTCCAAACTCCTTCGGGCACATGATCAGGTCCAAAAGAAAAGCCTCCATAGAACCTTATCGGACGAGAACTGCTATCGGACGAGTCCAATAGATTTTGTGCCTGACTGCGAATTTCGCTGAATCTATCCCCACTGGAATCAGAACTTTCATAGGACAATGTCTGTAAACAACCTGAGTGTGCAATCCAGCCATCACCTTTTGTCCAGAGTCCAGATTTTTCTGATTGGGTATAGTTAAGAAAGCCTATAGGATCAACGCCTACAGCATTGACTGTAACCGAAACAATCGTAGCACTTTTCGTTTGGGTAGTTTTTAAGTTTGGCATGAATCCCTAACTTACAATCAGATTAGAGTTTTGGTTTTAATGATTCAATCAGATTACAATGACAGACGCCAATATATGAGAAACCTGGCTATAACCAAGAGAGGGCCCGATCATGTGTCAAGAAACTTTTCTCTTAAGCACGTCAATGTAGCATCAGTTTAAATCATGACTCCACATTTTGGTATAGTCGGTCCTGTGGAACCAAAATAATGTGGTGTAAAGGTAGAAGAATTGAGAAAACAGAACAGAATTCAAGAAGTTTTATGCGATAGATCTCAATTGTCATTGGTCACTGGACCCAGCAAATCTGCCGATATAGAACTCACTCTTACTCTCGGAGTCCACGGACCTAGAACAGTGCATGCAATCATCTACAGACCGGTTAGAACTAACAATTTGTAGAAACTGATCTTTCTATTTTACAATCTGTGAATAATATAGAATTCCATATAATACTCAGAATACTTAACATTTAGAGAGCCAATCACTATATAGTGCCTTATTGAGATTAATTTCGATGACACCCAAATATTTCATTAGATTTAGTCCGCTTCTCAGTTTTTTTCTGACAACAGCGTTGTATTCCCAATCCTTGCCACCCGCTTCAGATATCTATGTGGGAGATCTTTCTGTATTTGATGGACTATACTACCTGGATGAGTTAGAAAATATTACCAACAGAGGAAATGTATACGATAACCAACCTTCATTTACACCCGATAGTCGCTCCATCCTCTATACAGCTTCTTACAGTAATCAAACCGAAATACACAGGTATTATTTAGCCTCTGGAAGGACAACCAGAATCACTCGAACTACCGAGAGTGAATACTCTCCTAACTCTATTCCAGGCGACAGAGCTTTATCAGTTGTTAGGGTCGAACAAGATACTAGTCAACGACTTTGGCGTTTCACGATGGAAGGAATGGATCCAGACCTGCTCCTGCCAAACATTGCACCAGTAGGATATCACGAATGGGCGAATCCTGAGACAGTTCTGTTGTTTGTGCTGGGAAGTCCCCCAACACTGCAAACGGCTAACGTTATTACTGGAAATTCAGAAGTGCTAACGGAAAACATTGGGCGCATTTTGAAAAAAATACCAAATCGTGATGCATGGAGTTTTGTCCAGAAAAACGACCAAAATGAAGGTTGGATCTCTTCTGTTACGACAGAATCTGGCCAAATAGAACCTCTTATTAGAACATTGAATGCAGACGGATTTCATGCCTGGACTTCCGAGGGTGTTTTATTGGGGAGCCAAGGAAAAGAGCTCTATCAATGGAATCCATCTCTAGAAGACGACTGGAGAAAAATCGCCGACCTAAGTTATTTGAGCGGTCCAATAAGTCGAATGGCAATTAGCCCAAATGGCAACACGATAGCTGTGGTGGTAGATGCAGAACCTTAGCCACTCAAATCGTCCGTTCTCACGAATTCTAGATCGTTTAGCCAGCGTTTCGGAGAGCCCTTCGCACTAGGTTCTTTATAAGTGGAATCTTAAAATGGTTCTTGTTCAACGCCTGTGCTTCAGAAACAGAAACTTCTGCCGCCTGGTTTCGAGATTGCTCAACGTTGGAGTTGCCTCGCATGGCATCTTCGACTGTCCTGAGTCGACGAGGTACACATTGAACACCTCCACAAGCCATTCGTAAATCGTTGATGATCCATTCTTCTGCATCAAAAACTCCAGCAATATTTACAAGCGCAAAATCCCAACTATTTCGATCTGTCACCTTTTCAAAATAGAAGGATTTCTCTGCCCAATCATTAGGAATACGAATTGTCGTTAACAAATCTCCTGGTTCCATCACTGTCATTCGTGTAAGATCTACACTTTGCCATGATCGCCTCAAGTTATTACTCAAGCAGAACGATGTTCATTCTCTAAAAAGGCCTATCACCCTTTACTGTTACCCTATAGCCAGAACGAACTTCGGGCCAGTAGTCCCACATAGCCAAGTGCTGTGTGCATCGATTATCCCAGAAAGCAATAGAATTCTCTTCCCAATGGAATCGACACTGAAATTCAGGCTTCTTCACATGATTAAACAAGAAGTTCAAAAGCAAATCGCTTTCGGTTTTTTCTAATCCTATAATACGACTTGTAAAGATCTCATTTACAAAAAGCCCCTTTCTTCCAGTCTCAGGGTGGGTACGAATCACAGGATGTTCTGATTTTGGATACTCTTTCCCACCATCATCTCGACCAATCTTGCGATTGACACTTGTATAGTAGGGAGCACCATCATGGATCGCGGTAAGGGCACTCAAAAAATCTCTCATGGGTTCAGACAAGGCTTCATACGCAGCGTACATGCTGGCAAACAAAGTGTCTCCACCGTGCTTGGGAACTTTGAAAATCCTAAGGATTGAACCCATCGGTGGTTCATCACTGCAAGAAACGTCGGAGTGCCAACGCTCGCCAGCTATTCGTTTAGATGATTCATCAGCGTGAATAATCATCACTTCTGGGTGTCCTTGCAGGCCAGGATCATTGGGGTGCACAACCAATTCTCCGAAACGTTTCCCGAGTTCTTTTTGGTTTTCAACAGTGATATCTTGATCGCGAAAGAAAATCACCTGATGACTGTACAGTGCCTTCCTCAATTCTTCAAAACCACCTTCACTCAAATCCTCCCTGAGGTCAAGATTCTTTATCTCGGCACCAATGACTGGTGTCAGTGGAATGGCAGTGATACCTGAATCGTTTTTATCGCTCATACTCTATTCAAGTCTAGGATGTTGTTAATGGTGTGAAAAACAATAGCAATAGTGGTATATTAAGCACTGCAATCAACCTCGTCTATAATGATTTAAACACCAGTACCTAACGATGGAATTGACTAACAGGTCGTCCCAATCAGTCATATGCAGAGTGTACTTTACAATCAAACACCAAAACGCAGAACGCTCATGAAAGGTCGTATTAGAAGCTCAATAGTCAAAACCCCCTTAACATTCAATTGGAACCCTCTTCTAAGAAAAGTAACTTCAAAGCCTTGACTCTTTCGCCAGAAACCCGCCATTTTGTATGGGTAATATGAAAACAGTTTATAATGGTAGGTAGTAATCTAGTATCATAAGTGAAATGTATTGATACGGGAGCCTCCAAGGCTACCCGTTTTTTTATCGTGGCGAATGTCACGTACCCAGCGCGGGGGTGAGTACCGCGAGAGTCAACTGGTTGGATGGCCTCAAAGTTGAGATCATCTGAACCAGGAGCAAAACAGTGGAGTAGGAAATGAGTAAAGGAACAGTAAAGTGGTTTAACGACCAGAAAGGCTTCGGATTTATCACACCAGAAGATGGTAGCAGAGACCTCTTTGTGCACCATAGTGCTATCCAAAGTGAAGGCTTCCGGTCGCTTAGTGAAGGAGAGACCGTTGAATTTGACGTGGTTGAAGGGGAAAAAGGCCCAGCAGCTGATAACGTCAGAAAGGCCTCTTAATTAACCAACTTCATTAGGTAATCCAAACACTTGACTGGTAGGATTCTTCTGCGTTTTATCAAGTCGAAATACCTTTTGATCTAATACTTTACAAGTAGAAATTCCCTCGTAACTACTTGAGGGAAACACTAAGTAGCAGAAAAGTATCTTTGCGGGCCAGCACATAGTACTGGCTCGCAAAGATACCAAAACATACCTGTGCACTTCAGTTTCTGGTTCAGAAAATATCGAGGTCCTGAGCTGATACCACTCTACCAGAGTACCCAGCACCTGCAATTTCATCTACAAGATTGTCTGGAACACCCCAAAGCAACTGATGGTATAGCAGCAGCACTCCGGGATTTGACTGCTGTACTAACTGAGCCAACTCCACACTCGAAGTGTGATAACTACGATGATATCTTTGCCACTCGGGAGGTCTACTCTCTAGACCAACTGGAGAGTAGACTTCATGAATCAAGACATCACAATGGTCGCAAGCTTCAAAGATTGCGGGACTAGGAGCAGCATCACCAGAAATGACTATTACTTTGTCTGGAGTTTCAAATTTATACCCGTAAGCGGTCGGCCAACTTCCATGTTCGACGGGAATCGCGAAAACTCTAACTAATTCATCAGAATAAACTAGCCCTGGCTCCTCGATTTCATAAGTCTCAGCCTTATAACCTTCAGCGGAAGATTGAGGTTCAAGTCCAAACAGGCGCATATAAATGTCCTCAGACCATGCTTCCTCGAGATGTTCTGTCATACGTTTTGTTCCTGGCGGTCCATAAACTGCCAATGGTTCTGCTCGACCCAAAACCCAAGGAGAAAACATCAGATCAGGAAGTCCCAGGGTATGATCAGAATGAAGGTGAGTAATGAATACCTTGTTAAGGTTTTGTGCTCTAAATGATTCTAGCCCTTTTAGGCGAGCTCCCTCTGCTCTCCGCACAACCCCAGGACCTGCATCTATGAGATAGACTTGCTGATCCACAACTATCGCTGTAGCTGGACCAGACTGATTTGGAGTAGGATTCGGATTGCCTGTGCCTAGCATCACGACCTGGGTCCGTCCCTGCAGACCACTTGCAGGTTTGACGACTAAAAAGAGTTGGCTCCAAACCAATAATGATAAAGTACAAAACATTAGGAACATCTCGGAACGTCTCATCAAATAATCTCCATCATCTGTTGACTCCTCCCTAGGAATTTCACCCATCAGTTTTTACCATTACCACTTTAGTTATAAAAACTCAATAGTACCTATAGTCCAATTGTGAGCTATCTCAGTTTGGCTTTGGAGAAGTTCCTTCTAGGATCGTTGCTGTTGTGATTCTATCCAGTTCAGGAAATTCTTCTTCGAAGTACTCTTGGCCACGAGCAATCGCCATAGCCTGGTAAACCCCTTCTCCCCTTGGAGGTCCATCGCCATAGCCTGCATATAAATTTTCTACTACCTCCATCCCCTCCAATATTTCCCCAAACGGGACAAATGATTCATCAAGACTCGCATTATCCTTGTAGTTTACGAAAATCTGAGTCGTCCTGCTGTTTGGACCGCTTCGCGCAAAAGATAACCTCCCCTTCGTATTTGATTTAAAAGGAGGATCATCTGGTAGTAATTCCTTTTGCCAGATAAAGTTCACGTAGGGATCGTCATGAATACCCCATCCAGCAGTAAAATCCTCCAGAACGCGGTGGAACCGAACTCCATTATACCAACCCTGCTTCACCAAATTGTAGAAACGGGCCGAACCTAAAGGTGCCCAATCTGAATAAACTTCCACTACAAAATCCCCCTTTGTAGTAGTGAATCGAGCTTTGAAATGATCGGGGGGATCTTCACTGAATCGACTCACATATAGTAGAGGATTCAAATTAGTTTCTCCCGACTCAACGTCGTCTGATCCAGAGCCACAACTAGCAAAAATTCCTAGTAGCAAAATCGAACTCACATTTCGAATCGCTAGAATCAAACAATTCATATTCATGCCCCCTTTTATCATTCATTTGATGGCGCTTGGTCTATACCGCTAGATTTGACCCCTTGCCCTCCTGTCCCCCCCTCCTATTCTATTTACTAGAATATCCGTCGACATTTATAACACGAGTCATCAAGAATATGAAACTAATCAGTTTTTTCTTCGCGTTGTTAGTATTAACTGGTCTAGCTATTTCCAGTCCTATTCAAGGACAAGGTTACGGTAGCTCCTTGGGCATAAGTTCCGAAAGTCTACTAATATCTCAACCAAACAACAGAATCACTCCAGGAACCGTGTATGTCTATCAAAAACACTCGACGGGATGGCAAGAATCGTCACGAATAAGATCTTCAAATGGATTCGCAGGGGACGGATTCGGTTCCACGATTGAAGCCACTGAGGAAATGGTCGCAATAAGCTCCATCTCTTCCGAAACCAATACTGTGTATGTCTTTGAGAAATCCACATCAGGGACGTGGGATGAAATCGACCAGCTGAATATTGAAGCATTGTCTCCGACCGCCAACTTTGGTAAAGCGATATCTATCGATGGCGACATTATGGCAATCGGTGCTCCAGGACCAGTAATTTCACGTCGTAGCCCTCAAGCTGCTGAGATAGGCGCTGTTTATATTTTTTCCAAAAGGAATGACAGTTGGGTGCAGACCGCCCAACTGCTTGGCCGTCTTACCGGCGATGGATTCGGCTCAACGATTGTGATAGAAGGAAACAGTATTTTTGTTGGCGCGCCGTATGAAGAAAACACTGGGGTAGTGTATGAATTCTCTAAAACCTCCGAAGACTGGGAAAAACAGCGCGAGTTCAGGCTACCTAATGGCAATAGCAATGATAATTTTGGAAGTTCGGTAGTCTTAAGAAAGAATCAATTACTGGTTTCTGCACCTGGTTACAATTTGGGTGAAGGATCAGTGTTTACATTCACATTGGACAGTGCGACCAGCCCGATTGCCAAAAGGATCTTACCGTTTGAAGGTTTTCATCAAAATGGTTTTGGCACTTCCTTAGTTGATTCCGAAGATGGCCTTTGGGTTGGATCACCTAACGTAGAAGACCGACGGGGATTAGCATACATCTTTGGCGGTGATAACACTGAAGAATGGTCTTCGGTAAAACGTCTAATGGCCGATCACACTAGACCTGGTGACGTTTTTGGAACTGCACTGGCCGCTGCCAAAAACATCGTAGTAGTCGGTTCCACGGGAGCGGACTACCGAACCGGCAGTGTTAGTGTATTCGAATACGTGGACCAGCATTGGGAACAAACAGGACATCTTATGGGTGAAGTTGAAGGGTTCACAGCCGTAAGCGGAGAAAAGATAGAGTGTTCCAGTGGTAAGGCTTCAACGTTCGAATGTGGAGATTTCGACCTATTATCGTTCATGCCGATTGGCGACATGGCACCTCGTGGAGTAACAGTCAACGACGTGTGGGGTTGGACCGATCCTGAAACCAAGAAGGAATATGCCCTGGTAGGCCGAAGAGATGGGTCGGCTTTCATCGATATCAGTGATCCCTCTCATCCTCGCTATCTAGGAGAGCTTCTAAGGACCGAAGGGTCCAATCCAAGCACCTGGACAGATATAAAAGTTTACAAAAATCATGCATTTATCGTGGCAGACGGCGCTGGAGCACATGGAATTCAGATCTTCGATCTAACAACGTTAAGAGGCGTGCAAGAACCAGAAACATTCCAAGCCACAGCCCATTATGATCAGATAGCCAGCGCTCACAACATAGTCATCAATGAAGAGTCTGGTTTTGCATATAGTGTAGGGAATAGTTCAGGAGGCCAGACCTGTGGTGGTGGATTGCACATCTTGAACATCCAAGAACCGACTAGGCCAATATTTGCTGGATGTTTTTCTGATTCTGAAACTGGGCGGGCGGGCACAGGATACACTCACGACGCCCAATGTGTCACCTACAGAGGCCCAGATGAAGAACATAGGAACAAGGAAATCTGTTTCAACGCGAATGAAACAGCACTTAGCATCGGCGATGTTACCAATCCCGCTGACCCAATAGCCCTCTCCAGTGCTAGTTATCCTAACGTTGCTTATGCTCATCAGGGATGGCTTACCGAAGATCAAGCATACTATTTCATGAATGATGAACTCGACGAACTTTCTGGACAGCCCAAAACACGCACTCTGATTTGGGATGTCTCAGATCTGGACGACCCACAGTTAGTCAAAGAACATTTTGGGACGCAAGAGGCTAGTGACCACAACCTCTACATTCGTGGCAACACTATGTACCAGTCCAACTATCAGAGTGGCTTGCGGGTCCTAGACATTAGTGACCCCGAGAATCCTAGAGAAACGGGATTCTTTGACACTGTACCTTACGGTGATAATTCTGCAGGAATGGGAGGATCTTGGAGTAATTACCCATTTTTTGAAAGTGGTGTAGTGATAGTTACCAGTGGCAACGAAGGACTATTTCTATTAAGAAAACAACAACCGATTACGTGATATCTCTCATCCACAAACGATGACCTCAATAATCTCAACAAGAAAACTCGCTTGCATAGTGCTGGCCCTGTACCATCTGGGCTGTACCACACTGGGATCTCCAAGCAAAAGCGTTGACTTATCTGAACAACAAATAATGGGAACCAGTACCAATAATTTTCTTCGTGCGATTGACCCCTTTCCCGTCCTAGACAAAAAAGGCAATCAATATCACACTGTTTTCTCTGGAGGATTCAACGTCCCTAGACCTCAGTTCGTGGACATCGATGATGACAAAGACCTAGATCTTTTCCTTCAAGAACGAACGAACGAACTAATCTTCTTTGAAAACGTCGGTAGCCCAACGAAGTCAGATTATGTCTGGAAAACTGATCAATACGAAAACCTATCCATTGGGGAATGGAGCCGCTTTATTGATTTCGACCGTGATGGAGATCTCGATTTATTCGCTGAAGAGCCCTTCAGTTATATAAAATATTTTCTCAACAATGGAACAGCGTCTTCACCAAATTTTGTCGCAGTCAAGGACTCGGTACGGGATATCCAGGGAGAGCCTGTTTTCGCTGACAGACAGAACATCCCTAGCATAAATGATCTTGACTGTGATGGAAACTGGGATCTATTCCTAGGAAGAGTGGAGGGTACGATAACACGCTTCGAAGTTTCACCTGAAGCCAGAAACCACATTCCTCATTTTGAATTTATTGAGAACAATTTTCAGGGAATAGAGATTTTAGGACAGTTCGGAAGCCTGCATGGAGCAAACTCAATGTCTTTCTCTGACTTAGATAAAGATGGAGATCTCGATTTTTTCTGGGGCGATTTCTTTGAACCAGGAGTTCTATATATCGAGAATACTGGGTCATGCTCCAATCCTCTCTTTTTGAGAGAAACCTCTACGATAAACCCGATTAACACTCCTATTTCTACCAGTGGATATAATGCCCCACTGCTTGAAGATATCGACTACGACGGTGACCTTGATCTATTTATTGGTGTTCTAGGTGGAGCTTTTAATCCCAATTTGAGCGCTGTAGAAAACTTTCACTTCTATGAAAACACAGACGAAGGCTTCATCGAAAAAACCAGGAGATTTATCTACACCCTCGATTTTGGAAGTGAAAGCATACCTGTACTTGCCGATTTAGATTCCGACGGGGATTTAGACATGATGGCAACCAACAAGATTAGTCCTACTGACAATGCTACTGCTCAATTATTTTATTTCGAAAATACAGGTACCCTGACAAACCCTCAGTTTGAAGAACGCGCCAATATTCCATTATTCGAAAATTATCACTACGCTCCAACACTTGGAGACCTGGATAATGATGGAGACTTGGACATGTTAGTCGGAACATGGAATAAGGGAATCGGTTTTTTCAGGAATAAGGGTACGAAATATAAACCGAATTTTGTCCTTGAAGATACCAGGTCCATTGCTTTGACAAGAGGTAGTAATAGTGCTCCGACACTCCACGATATAGATGATGATGGTGACCTAGATCTTTTCGTAGGCGAATCGTCTGGAGAGATAAATTTCTACCGAAACGAAGGGGGTCCTGAAAATCCAGCTTTTGAACTGATTAGTGACCGTTTTGCTGATATTGATGTGGGACGTCGCAGTTTTCCAGCATTCGCTGACCTCGACACCGACGGAAATTACGAGCTCCTGATCGGTAGCGAGACGGGGGAGGTCTCATTGTATCGGGAAATTACTAACAACGGTGAGATCTCTTTCAAACAAGACTCTTCATTCACCATGTCGCTGAACAATTACTCTACACCCGTAATCGCAGACGTTAACAACGACGGTAAAGTGGATATCATTTCTGGGAGTCTAGGGGGAGGCCTCCTGTTCTATTACGGAAGGTGACATCCCATCCGGAAAAGCCTCTCTACCCATTGCTTAAAGTATGAAACCCGTCACTAAAAACAACAAAAGAGCCCCGCAAGCCGCCATCATAGCATATGGTAGCTGGCTACGGACATGATCGATATGGTCAGTCGCTGACGCCATTGACGACACAATGGTGCTGTCTGAAATTGGCGAGCAGTGGTCACCGAAAATTCCGCCTCCCAGTGCTGCAGCTAGTGTTAATCCAAGATTCAAACCCAATAGCTCAGCCATCGGCACTACAATCGGGATCATTATAGCGAAGGTTCCCCAAGACGTACCCGTAGAGAAGGCCATGATACAAGCAAGTATAAATATGATTGCAGGAAGAAAACCTGGGTTGACCGTCGCTTGAGCAACCTGAGCCAACCAAACTCCTGTTCCCAGTGCCTGCTGTGTTCCAGATATAGCAAATGCTAGTGCAAGGACAATCACCACTGGAGTCAGTCCCTGAATTCCTTTAATAGTGAAGGCCGTAACCTCTCTGAACTCCATAATTCCTTGAACTTTGTACATAAAAGCTGCTAGTAGAATTCCTGAGATGACACCCCACAGCACCGCATCTGCTCCACTCCCATTCAATATTGATCCATCTCCAGTAATCCATAAAACAGCTGGCACGGTGCCAACCATGGCTACTATGGGAGCCAACATATTTCTAGCTCTATGAGGAATGCCTTCTTTAGCCTCTAGCATCGAAACATCTGAGGACACCATCGGTTGGGCCCCGTCAGCCAGAACCTTTCCTTCTTCCCTGACCCTCCGTTCAGCCTCCTTCATAGGACCTATATTCCAATCCGAAAAAGCTACATAAAACACAAGGACAAGTGCCAATATCGCATAAAAATTCAGTGTGAGTGCAGAGAGTAAAACTTTGTTGGGCTCTGGCACACCTTGGGCAACCAAAAGAGTCACTATGTAGGCTCCCCAAGCATTAATTGGAATCAGAAGTTGTTTTGGAGCGCAGGTGGCGTCTAGAAGATAACTGAGCTTCTCGCGTGAGATCTTAGCTCTATCAAACAATGGTCTAGTCACAGATCCCGACACTAAGAGTCCGAAATTGGATTCTAAGAAAAGAAGCATACTGACCCCTATTCCGAACATACTCACTCGCCGCCGACTTGTTCCCAAACGCATCTTTTCAACCAATTTTACGAAACCCTCCATTCCGCCAGAAGCCTGTGTCAGAGTTATGATTCCACCTATCAAAGCTGAGAAAATGAGAGTTCTGGCATTACCAGGAGAAGTCACTGCATCCAAAAAAGTGTTCACTCCGTGGACCAAACCCAGAACAGGATTCCAGCCATTGATGATGGTCCATCCTAACCACACAAACAATCCTAGGGAAATGTAGACTTCCCTTGTCTTGATGGCTAAAGCTATAGCCACTATCGGTGGAATGATTGAATACCAGCCAACTGTTTCCATTGCCCATTCTCTCCTAGCCTAAAATAAATAATGAATCCTCTACGCACTCATCTGTTAAGATTTAGTGCAGAGGAATTGAATAAGACTTACTAACAATCCCCCATTATCTCTATCTTGTCAGGGCTGTTAGGCACCATACATATGAATTCAAAATTTTCTGGTCCGAGGGATTCATACCAGTGAGCAACTCCTGCGGGTATGAAAATGACATCGTCCCTAGACACTTCGACCACTTCGCCTCCAATCCCAATCCTAGCACTACCAGCCAGCACGTACTGCTGATGCTCCACGGTATTCGTGTGTTCCGGCATTCCTCCACCTGGTTTCATTATGAATCGGCGCATGCAAAAATTGGGCGCCTCGTCTGGACCAATCAGGACTTGTAATTCTGTACCCGAACCTGCATCGACTTCCTTGGTAGAAACTTTTTCGGCCTTCTTATGCAACATGGTATGTACCCCTAAGTTAGGACGTAATCACAAACTTTCACTTTTATTGGCCCTTGAGAGGACAAAGCTCTACTTCTACATTGGCCATTGTTGTAACCAAGGATGATCTTAAGTCCTCTCTACTGGAATGAACAGCACAACCCCAAACAACCTGGCGCTAATCATCTATGACAATTCCAATCAGCCACTTCCCAAGGTACAAACTGGCTCATACCCCTACCCCTTTGGAGTCACTTCCTAATTTATCTCGCTATACTGGAAATCAGAACATTTATATCAAGAGAGATGACTGCACTGGTTTGGCAACTGGTGGCAACAAAGTGAGGCAGTTGGAATTTCATCTGGGCCAAGCACTCCAGGTCGAATCTACAGCAGTTCTCGTCTCGGGTGCCTTGCAATCCAACATGGTACGTTGCACTGCGGCTGCGGCTGCTAAACTAGGAATTGAATGCCACATCTTCTTATATGACAAAGCAGGTCTCCCAAGTCATAAACACCGGAAGTCAGGCAATGTACTATTGAATGGTCTATTCGGGGCCAACATCCACGACTACCCGAAAGAAAGCTCAGATGATGAAATCGACCAAGCCATGAAGGATAAAGCATTCGAACTACGAGAAAGAGGGCACGAACCCTATATCATTCAATCCTCAACAACCCATTCTCCATATGGAGCACTAGGATATGTAGCAGCTGTTGAGGAAATAGTGGTGCAACTCAAGAAAACAGACATACAGAGGGCTACCCTCGTAGTAGCCAGTGGAAGTGGAACTACACAAGCTGGCCTTATCATAGGTGCAACCGCATCAGACGGAATTGAAATTAACATCCACGGTATATGCGTTCGAAGAACAAAAGCTCTTCAACAAGGAAGATTAATTGAGATTTTACAAGGAATCGAAATACTCCTAAAGTCCCCAGGCCTAGTCAAACAAGAGGATATTTCTCTCAGCGATGATTACTTAGACTCTGCCTACGGAGGGCTCGGAAAAACAACTAAAAAAGCCATTATCTTAGGAGCTCAACAAGAAGGAATCCTTCTAGATCCAGTATATACTGGAAAAGCCTTTTCAGGTTTCCTAGATCTCGCTGCGAAAACAGATCACAAGGATCAAGCCCTCATTTTTATACATACTGGAGGATTTCCTGTCATCTTTGCTTACGAAGACGAGATTGCTGGAAACTCATAGTCACTGGATTTCGATTTCCTCACTCAATGTTGCTACCATAATCGCCTTTATTGTGTGCATCCTGTTTTCTGCTTGGTCAAAGACAATCGAATGTTCGGACTCGAAGACTTCCTCAGTAACCTCCATACTAGATAAGCCAAATTCCCTAAAAACTCTCTTGCCTATCCGCGTTTCTGTATTGTGAAAAGCTGGAAGGCAGTGAAGAAATTTAGCTACGGGATCACCAGTCATAGCCAAAACCCCGCTGTTAACCTGGTAGGGAAGTAATAACTCTATACGTTCCGACCAGACAGAGTCAGGTTCGCCCATAGAAACCCAAACATCTGTATAAAGGAAATCTACGTCATTAACTCCCTCAGCCACATTTTCCGTGAGACAAAGCGAACCTCCAGTGGCTGATCTGATTGACGCAGTACGTTCTAGTAAGTCACTTTCTGGCCAGCAAGACTGAGGAGCGGCCATCCTCACGTCCATACCCATCAGTGCACCACCCACCAATAAAGAATTCCCCATATTGTTTCTTGCATCACCGAGATAACAAAATGAGGTCTCCGAAAGCGGCCTGTCCATGTGCTCTTCCATAGTCAGAAAGTCTGCTAATATCTGGGTTGGGTGGAATTGATCTGTCAATCCATTCCACACTGGCACACCAGCAAATGAAGCCAACTCCTCCACCACTTCCTGTCCAAATCCCCTGTACTCAATTCCATCATACATCCTACCAAGCACACGAGCAGTATCCTTCATTGATTCTTTGTCACCAATTTGTGTACCACTTGATCCCAGATAGGTGACATGTGCACCCTGATCGTGAGCGGCAACTTCAAAAGCACACCTAGTCCGAGTCGATGGTTTCTCAAAGATCAAAGCAATATTTCTACCAATCAAACCCTGTCGTTCTGTCCCTTCGGCCTTCCGTGTTTTTAAAGTTTTTGCCAAATCCAACAAATACCTCAAATCACCTGGATTAAAGTCCTCCAGTTTCAAGAAACTGCGTCCCACAAGATTCATTGCCTTAGTCCCACCTCCATTTATTCAACCAATTCTTCTCAGTCATCTAATCTTTATAAAGCCGACTCCATCACTAACTTCAATTTGAGTTCCAAAAGGTTCAGACCTCTCTATAAGATCGTCCAGAATCTTATCCGCCAATTCCCCTTCAGCAATAAAAGGACGCCCTCTTTCCCAAGCCTCTGTGCCAAAGCCGAGATCTATGGGTTGCAACACGACTTCCATTAATTCACCTCCGCGAAATCTAGGCATTGCAATAATAGCTTCCCATATTTCCCTATTTGCTGGAAAACCTGTTGTTCCTCCGTTATAGCGAGCATCGTTAAAATCTCCCACATGATTGTCAGAACCCAATCCGTATCTCCTATAATTCTCATCTGGCAATCGATCTAGAGTTTCGTTTTGGAAAACAAAATCTCCAAGGCTATAGAAGATTGGCTTGCCTTTATAAATCTCAATGCCTCGCAAGACATGTGGACCATGACCCACAAACATAGTGGCCCCTGCATCAACCATCGCCCTAGCAAAAATCGGTAAAAAACCCGCTGGTTCTGATCGAGAATCTCCACTCTCATGGGCATGAATCGTCACTATGACATGATCGGCAAGCCTTTTAGCATTACTAACAACAGCAGCTATCTCTTCTAAGTCTACTGGGTCAGGAGTCGTTAATGTTGCCCGCTGATCACCTATCTCAAAGGTGTTCCCGAACACTCTCAATTGTCCCTGTGAGTCACTGGTAAAGCTTACCTCCATATCCTCCAAAACCCTTTGAAGGTCAGCGAACTGATCACTGGTAACTGTCTGCACTGTAGAATAGCGCAGAGGGTTCAAACCTGGCCTAGGCTTCGTATCACCTCTAGTGCGTCCAGCCCTTGAATGATCGGGAAAAGTGGAAGACATAGAAATTAACGCTACCCTTCCCTTTGCTGTCTCCAAGAATTTCGCCTCTCTTGCCTCTGCGAGACTCTCCCCCACGCCAGCATGGACGAGCCCTGCTTCTTTCACATAACGTGTGGTCAATCGCATTCCTTCGACACCGTAGTCGCCCGTGTGATTGTTAGCCCTGGAAACCATATCAAAACCAGCCCAAACAAAATCATCGATGAGAGCCGGATCTGCCCTGGTCCAAGTTCCTCCACTTTGATGCATAGGATAGGGCTCGTAGTCATGGAACAGCATCTCTAGATTGACAAAGGCCGCGTCAGCACCGCGAATCATTTCGATTAATTCTAAGTATTTTGGTTCTTTATATACCGATAATTTTCTGGTTATTAGTGCATCACCGCCGAGTGCAAAGGTGAAATCTGAGTCTTGGGGTCGTGTATTTACACTTTGCGACTCTGCCTCAAAAACCCCAAAAACAAGAATAACCCAACTCACGACAAGCCAACGCATGCTCTTCATCAAACCTCCTAAAATATGCCACTATTGATACTTGCGAGATAACTTACGGCCCAGTCATAGAATAGCCCAGGGCAACAATTACAGTATGACATCAAACCCGGTACATACATAGAGAATGCATTGTGTTTTACCATTGATGCAATGGTTCAGGACGATTGGCAAACTGAAAGTCTAGCCACTACCTTAAAAAGGGTTTGATTTCTTCCTCAAGATAAGGAGCTTGGTTTAATGCTATTTGCTCAGCGAATTGGGATAATCGCAGTTTTAATCGGATCGTCCCTGATTATCGGATCCTGCGCAGTGGACAATATTCCGGAGGTCCAGCAGATAGATGGAATCGCTCTCTTGGAAGCCGATCCCAACTGGCCTGCACCAATGCCAGAAGACTGGAGTTGGGGACAGGTACTCGGAGTGAGTGTAGACAGTCAAGATCACATCTGGGTAACCCACTCTGCACAGGTGGTAGAGTTCGATCCTGACGGAAACTTACTCAGAACCTGGGGTGGACCAGAGGCTGGACCTGAATGGCCCGGTATGCTTCATGGCCTCTTTGTTGATCATAACGATTATGTATGGAGTGCAGCACGCGAGCAACACACCATCTTTAAATTTACCAAAGATGGGGAAGTTGTTCTGACAATTGGACAAATGGAAGAGATGGGCAACAGCCATGATCCATATCTTCTAGGCAGACCAGCCGAGCTCTATGTTGATCCAGACACAAATGAACTTTATGTAGCAGACGGTTACACCAATCGAAGAATCATTGTTTATGATGCTGAGAGTGGAGAATATCTTCGTCAGTGGGGCGCATACGGAAATGAACCCGACGACGATTACCAATATCCCGAAGAAGGAACTCAACTATCGCAGCAGTTCCGGCTACTTCATGGAATTACTTCTTCCAAAGACGACCTGGTATATGTAGCTGATAGGACCAACAGTCGGGTACAGGTTTTTAACCAAGATGGAACCTTCGTCATGGAACAGCGAGTCAGTGAAGGTCCTAGTGCAGCCTTCTCTTTGGCCTTTTCAACTGATCCAGATCAGCACTTTCTATATGTAGCTGACGGTACCGCTCACCGTATTCTGATTTTGAGAAGAGAGACTTTAGAGGTTCTGGGTGAGGTAGGTAGCGAAGGAAGTGGAGTTGGGCAATTGGGCCGACCTCACAATATTGCTACAGACTCAAAGGGAAACCTCTACGTAGCTGAAGCCAATCCGGGTATGAGAGCACAGAAATTCTCATTTATGGGAATTGGATCTTTTTAGGCATATCGGGTTTTTCTAAATAATCAGTTAGAACAACGTAAGACGAACCCGGCCGCGTTTTCTTGCTATTCGTTATCGTTCCAAATTACGCTGGAATAACGCCATGTGCCGTCCTCGCCTCGGCGAAAATGGTCAGCAAATTTAAATGAGATTGCTACATCTTCTCCGTCCATGTCTATAGTCATGGCTCCGTTTCCGTGTCCGATGGCAATGTTGCCATCTATTTGGATGTTATCAAAATCGAAACTGAACTCACTCATGACTGGAAAGCCATCCAGAAAGGTTCGCAGATCGGGACCACTAACTCGTGGAGCTCCTGGTGGATCAAAAAACACGTCTTCGGTGCAGATGTCGAAAAGAGCGTCCCAGTCGCGGGCTAGACAAGCGTCCACCCATGGGGCAATCAGGGTTCGAATCTGTGCAGCATCATCCATCTTTACTCTCCTTTTTCATGGGATTTTCGCATAAAAATCCTGAGTCCACCAATATGTTTCATACGATTTTAAGACAAAGGTAAGTACTGTGTTAACGTATAGCTATACGCTATGAGCGTGTTAGGCTGTATATAAGTGCTCGGATGAAAAAGATCTTGGAAAACTTCAGGCAGTTTTGTAGGCCGTAAAAAGGTCCTATGCGAGCAACTATTTTCTGATTCGACAGCATGTTTACACATCGGAAGTCAGTGGTGCCAAGCGATCACGAACGTCTTCGATGTCATGTCTACACACTCCCGCTTTTTCAATTAATTTAATCTCGCAAACATTACACCTTACACACTCGTTAAAATCAATGTGGGGACCCTCAATAGCCCCCGTCGGACAATTCTGTTCACAAACATAGCAGGAATTACACTGCTCCACCCTCTTTATACGTTTCAAGGAAAAAAATGAGGTCAACGCTAACGCAGCACCTAAAGGACAAGCATAACGACAATAAAATCTAGGCACTACCAAAGACATTCCTAGAAAAAACAGTGCTATTAACCAAAGGGCCATCGAGGTGCTGCGAAAGAAAACCGTCCCGAACGGTTCAAAATACTGGTAAATACTTACCCTGCTCCCTGAAGCAGCAGAACCAAGAATAATAGCTAGAAAAATGTACTTCAATTTTAGGCCATTCTTGTGGACTTTTGTTGATATACTTATTCGAAACCGTTTAGGGAGTATTTTCTCTAAAAGGTCCTGAATGACTCCGAATGGACAGAGAAATCCACAAAATACCCTGCCCCATAAGATGGTCGTGATCACAGTAAACACCACCAGTATCAACAAAGGGAGATCACTGAAATAAAACCTAGGACCTACCCAAATGCCGCTAGTGATATGAGATACTGATAAAAACCCTCCTTCTAAAAAGCCCAGGTATATTAGAGTTAATGACAGAGCAAGTAGTCTAATCCAGGATTTCTTAACCAAGAAAGCAAGCAAGACAGTAAACAAGACAGCTAAAAGCTTCCAAACTCTACTCCATGAAGTTTCTGCAAGGATTCTCTCTAAAAACGTTTCTTGTTCCAACCCACTAAATTCCAACAACATATTGTCTGTTTGCAATGCTTCGACTGGCCCTGGAGTACCGATCTCCACCGTGGAGATGATTGAGTCTGCAGCAGCATTTTCCTCCTCAACCACTGTCTCTTCAGGACTCTCCATCTTTGCCGGTTTGAGATCAAGGTAAGGATCCTGTACCAAGTCAGTCGCAGCAGTAAGCTCCTCTTCTAGCTGGTCACCCACAGGCTCTTCGATGTCAAAATCTGCCAACTGTGCCGACTGTGTCAGGTACTCGAAAGATATAGCTTCTAACTCCAAACCTCTGTCATATAAAAATGTGAAAGCTTTGGAAACATCTATGTCACCGTCTATAATCATGCTCCCAGTCAAAACCACCCGTTCCTCCATCACACCTCCCCCGTCTAAGCCGAGTGAGGCAATCTCCCTTGGAGCAACTGGAAAGGTGTCCCCATCTTGTACCACCGACCAACCCTCCCTTACAAATAAACGGAGACGAGGTCCTTCTACTCCATAGATCATCAAATGTCCAGGAGACTCCCTTCTTTCCATCCTAGTTTGCGCCCTTGCGAACCTCTCTTCCCCTACTAAGAGCTGGCCAAACTCATCACTCTCTGCATACGCCAAAAAGATTTCTGCTGTCCCGGTATCATCAGTAAGAAGCGTAGACTCAATGACTCCTCTTTGCAGCATGTCAAACCAGGGCAAAGATTCAAGGTCTTCAACTGGCCCTGGAGTAGCTCCAGTATCATCTAGGTACAGCAGTGCGACTCTTCTAGCAGAGTCGCGAACTCCTCTAGAAAGAGCCCGAACGCTGATAGTAGCTCGAGAAATTCCTTGGACATCCCCATACACCCTGAATGCATCACCAATGTGTTTACCAGAAAAATGTTCCTGAAAACCAGGCCTCCTCAAAAAATCACCCATACTCTCTTGGATAGATTCCCAATAATCCATGACTCTGACACCAGTCAAAGATCCCTCCAGGTCCATGCCCACCAAAGCCTGTACAGGTCCGCTGTAACCGAATGGTTCAGGGGGTACATCTGAAGTGACGAAGACATATCCAACCAAGCGTTCCCCCGTCTCTCCACCGAAGCGATAACCCTCAACCACTGGAATCTCTCCGTCGACTAGAGTGAATCGGTCAGCCCGAGGAAGAACTTCTTTGAGACGTCGTTCCGAAACTTGCGACACATCTTGACCCATGAGCTCTGGAGGGCCCAGAACAAACGATGAGAACAGAAGAACAACTAATGACAGCCTTTCAAACAGTCTTCTCAGAAGTATAGCCTCCTATTTTTCCTACAGATAACATCATACTTTGATTCTCTAGATGACAACCATGCAAGATGATTAGAGTTTCCTGATGACGTCATCTCCATAACATGAATCTCAAGCCTGAATCTTAATATCCAAAGACACTTCAATGAAAACAATAAGACTACATGAGACTCCCACACTGACAGAAACCAAATCTGAATACTGTCTAATCAACTTTAAAACGTGTGCTAAAATGATCAAAAACCTCGAAATCACTCTCCTTATCCTGACCTTTCTGCTGGCTACTCCATTGGAGGGACAAACGCCAAAAGCCTTCGACATAGGCTCCATGTTTGAAGTTGGTGCTCTCCTCGATGATACCAATAACGATGGATTTCCCAATTACGTAAACGCTGCATTGATAATAAGCGCAAACCCCAGTCCCGCTGAAATACAAGCCGCCTCTGAAATATCTCTACGTCTTGGATTTGAAACGATGGCAATGGACCTTCCCATACATAGAGGTTTCGGATCTAGCAAGATTCCGATCTTTATAGGAACAGAAAGTCTGGCCGAGAACGTCTCCTACAACTACAGGCCAGATCTTTCTGTATTAAGGTCTGGCCAAGGACACATTGAGATCATAGAGGTCAACAACCAACAACAAATCTTGTTAGCGGCAAACGATAAAGAAGGGCTCATAGATGCGGCAAGAGTTTTCGCTGGAATCCTTCCTCACAGTGAGACAATATCCAGCACTAAACTTGACAGAATAAGCACTGATATCCAAAACGCACTCACAGCGGCAGGGGTATCACAATCAGCGGTAAGCTTGACCAAAGTATTAACCACAGGGGAACAGCTAGGAATCCACTCTGTCTCATTACAAGTAAATGTCAATTCCGCTGATTCTATGATCAGTCGGTCAACTATTGAAGAATTGATCGCACCTGAAGGGGAGGCATCTCAGGCGACAAAAGAACACGACCCTCTAAGATACAAAGGAATTGCATTAGTTGAAGTTAATTTGCAAGGAGGAACTAGTTTCCAAATAGAAAATCCACAAGAACCTCCAGTGCCAGGACCGATCCCCTCTCGACCTGGAAGATCCGCAAAGAACTCACTGGATTTATCAAATATCTATACTTCTGATGGTATCCTTGGTGATAGTGACAATGACATCATACCTGACCGTGTAGACGCTATGATGATTTCCGGAAGTTCAGGAATTTCTCTAATGCCAGATCTAGCAGGTAGGATCGGCATGGAAAGTACTGGCATCACAGTACCTTTTGTAGAGCCTGCAGTCGCCTTAGATGACCCTTCTTCCCAGGGCACTCTAGTCCTCGTCGGAACTGAAAACACTCTGATAACACAACTGGCAGATAGTGGGAAAGTTGAACTGTCATCGCTAGAACCTGGTGAGGGTCTGATTCAGATTGTCCCTGAAGTATTTAGCGGTGACCACTCCGCTGTCGTTTTGACTGGCGCTGACCAGGCTGGCGCTGACAGAGCTATTGAACAAGTAGCCATCACATTTCCTCACATACAGCAGAGGGGCAAAGGTTACACCACGATAGAAGATGTCGAAGAAGACCTATGGAGTAGTCTGTCCGGACACTCCCCTGTGGGACAAGCAGCAATCGGAATTTACAAACTAAATCAAATATCAGAAAAACTCTCTGAGGTACACCTGTCAGAACTGGACGTGACTATGTCACTAGAAAAAGTAGATCCAGGATTAGCAGACTACCTAGAAGATCATGCCAAAACAATTTTCGACGCAGACCAGATAAACCTGACATTGGACGACCGTGACGTCCAAAATGCAAGAACACTCATCCAAGAAGAAAAAATATTTGAATCAGAACTAGAACAGTTCTGGAATCTCTTTAACACCCAAGTACTGCCCAAAGCTTCCGGCTCTGAAACCATTGAGATCTACGCACGACTAAGTGAGCCTCCCGAATTGCGCACCCAATTGGAAAACCAGATACGAGAATCACTAATGACCGAAGGTCTCTCTGATTCTAATGTTAAGGTCAAGATTCTCTCCGCTTTCAAGCAGGGATACTCTTGGTTGAATGAAGTGATCGCCCCCCAACTACTGGATAAAAAAATAGGAGAAATAGTCATAAATTTTATGCGAAATGACCCTCCTAAAGACTGGCCACAACAGGCTATCAATACCCCGGTTAGATGGCTCCACGAAATATTTCCCATTGACGAAGTTTTCGCGAGAGATCTTGAACTCGATCTTGATCAAATTCGATTCAACGAAGTTGATGAAGGGCCTACTTATTCGGTAGAAGTGCTAGATCCTTCAGGGATGTTAATACTGAGTGACAGCTTCGATCCCAAGTGGGTATTACGACCGTATTTTGACCGATTCCAGGACTACGAAAAAGTCAGGGTAACGACTGGATGGATTGAAGCGTTAGTAGATGGAGAAAACCTATTGGATCAAAGGATCATCACGGATCCAGAAACCTTCTGGAACTACTATCAAAAAACCATCCTTCCCACCATATATGATTATGTAATGGAACGTCATAAAGGACTACCACTGGGAGGAGACCGTGACGCGCCATTTTTCGGTGAACTCACCGTAGAACTGAATATGAGCGAGCCCGACTACCGAATCGGGATAGATAATGAAATACACGCTCCGATGGACGCTCTTCATGAGGAAATCTATTTCGGCACTATCGAATTTTTCGATATACTGGGACGAAACTCACGTGGCGAAGGCCTCCTTTTCCCAGGTAGAATAGTGCCGATTATGCGACCTCGATCGGACGGACGACCTCCTAGTATGAATCTGACATTCACTGGATTTGCCACGTCACGGCCTGCTGTAGTTGTCAATTATGAAGTCGAAAATGGTACCCACAAAGAAATCAGACTGGACATTCCAAAAACTACCCTGGAAAAGCCTTCTGCACGACTCGCCAAGGTGAAAAGTGGAACGACAGGTCTTTCCACATTAGCCCTGCGGGTACGTACAGATACTGAGCATGACCTGAGAGACAGTCTGATAACGGTTGCAGCAACACAAAATGTAGATCGAACAATGGTTTCTGCTTCTCAGATCGAAGCCACTGTCAAAGAGATAGAACGCCTACACACCGCCGGACTTTACCTTGAAGAATTGGCCTACCCGGGACTTGAATCACTAGAAGTCTGGGCCGAATGGAACCACCGACTAGACCCAAGTAACCGAAGAACAGCTAAAATTGTTAACCATGGCTCATCTTCGAGCACACCCAGTTGGGAAACTCTACTTCCACCAGACTGGAAATATACTGGGGAACGGATGGTTCAATGGGAAACACCCATGCCTCCCTCAGAAGGCCATGAAATTTTAGCAAAGATGAGTGCGACCTTTCCTGAAGCGACGATGTACCACACTGGGAAGTCCTATCTTGGTAAGGATATCTGGGCAATGGACTTGATGCCTGAAATTTCCCAAACCCATTGGTCCCATATGAAAGCGTCCACATTTAAGCCAACTGTCATATACTCTGCTAGACAACACGCTAATGAAGTGTCCTCAACGAGTCATGTTTTACGCCATGCAGAACTTATTCTGACTGATTCTGAACAAAGAGAAAAACTCAATAAGGTGAACGTGATTATTCATCCTTTCACAAACCCCGACGGAGCACAAACTGCCTACGACCTTTACAAAATTACACCGGACTATATCCTGCACGCCGGCTACCTTGGTCCATTGGGTAGAGACATTACTTCTGGAAGCGATGCAGACCACCCCATTTATCCAGAATCCAAAATAAGGGGAAAGCTCTGGGAAACCTGGCTCCCCGACATTTTTCTTAATCCCCACGGCTATCCCAGTCACCAAGTTGTTCAGCTTTTCAGCGAATACATGGGACTAGTCCGTCAAGGGAGGGTGACCGAAAGAAACTGGGGTTTCAATAAAGGGTGGTTCATGCCGGGATTCAACTTTATCGATAGCCCAGATTTCCCCAGACATAAGGACGCTGCTTTCCAAATACGTGATCACATCACTTCAAAAATCAATTCGAATAAGGATGTTTTTGATTTGAATCAAAGAATGTATGCTCGATATCAACGATATGGAGCGGATTACGACCCTGAAACCTTTCGTTTGCCAATGATAGATAGCGTTCTGATTGAAATGCCTCTGAAAGGCTCTCAAGGAACTGGATCTCGAGGATACAACCCACGAGTGACAATATGGAGCGGAACAACGGAAGCACCCGACGAAACTGCTTATGGACCATACATGGAACTTGTCGCTAAAGCAGGTCTTTCATGGGATGAAGCTATTCTCGATTATTTGTATCAGGGGAATCACCAGATAGAAAGGAATGGCTCCAAATTTTTTGGTGGAGTATCTTTAAAAATGAAACGTCCACGACCGCCAAAACCAATAGAGGAAAAAGATGATCAATAGACTGAGGTTCATCGCTTGCAATACAACAATTGAGACATCATTTTTTTGAGATCACTAGACCAAATACAACAATTGAACCAACAATCATTTATTGGATAATCCGGTCTATAACAACTTCGGAAAGCATGGAAAGATGAAAAACCAAGAAAGGAGTGTATCAGTATCACCGTCGTCAGCAAAAATCGGAGAAGAGGTTACCGTATCTATAGGTCAGTTGTTTCCAAACACATTATTTCTAATTGGTTTCGGTGCATTAGGAGGAAATCAGGAAATTTTGAGTGAAATCACTACGAATAGTGACGGTGAACTTGAGGGGACTGTAACAGTACCTATCTGGGCTACAAGTGATTTGGCTAATTTTTTCTTTGTAGCTTCTGGAGACGGGTTGCAACAGCCCATCGCATACTCAGAAGAATTTGAAATCATAGACTCGCAACTTTAAATAGACAAAGAATTTTAGGAGATCAGTACAGTTGGGAAAAATCACCTATCTATCTTTTAGATGACCATTTATGAAGAAAAAGACTTACACAATAGATTCTGATATCGGCAAAGCTTCCTCCCCTCCTTCCTCTGTGTACTCGGATCCAAGAATTTTTGAAGATCAGAAGGAAAATATTTTTGCCAAAACCTGGCAATTCATACCCGATGCAACAACGGTCAAAGCACCAGGGCACGTTTTACCTTTTAGCCTTCTCGATGGATGTCTGTCGGAACCACTTTTACTAACAAGAGACGATAAAGGCGATCTGTGTTGTCTTTCTAACGTCTGCACACACCGTGGAGCATTAGTGGTAGAGGGGGAAGGACACGTCAGAAATCTCCGGTGCCGTTACCATGGTCGAAAATTCCAGCTAAATGGGGAATTCATTTCTATGCCTGAATTTGAGGGTGTGTCTGATTTTCCGAATAGTTGTGATAACCTTCCCAAATTACCAATTAAAACCTTAGGTCCTCTACATTTTACTAGCCTCGATCCCGCCATGCCCTTTAGCGACTGGATAACTCCTGTATTGGAACGTGTCTCATGGTTGCAACTCGATCAATACCGCTTTGATCCTGCTTCATCTCGAGATTACACCTTGGATGCAAACTGGGCTTTGTATTGTGATAACTATCTGGACGAATTGCACATTCCCTACGTACATCCTGTGAGCTTAGGCGGCCTCGATTACGAAAGCTATAAGACTGAGTGTTTCCCTTGGGGTAATGTCATTTTCGGTTCTAGCCCAAAGGAAGAATTTCCTCTTTTTGATCTTCCGTCTGAGCACCCTGATTTTGGTCAACCCATATATGCTTTCTATTTTTGGTTATTCCCAAACCTAATGTTGAACTTTTATCCTACCCATATGCAAGTCAACGTTGTTCGCCCACTGTCCCATGACCGAACAAACATTTCTTTCCTAAACTATCTCAAAGACGATGTCGATTACTTCACTACACACATGGCAACGTCACACAGGGTGGAAATGGAGGACGAAGAAATAGTGATGTCAGTGCAAAAGGGAGTATCTTCAAGACTGTATGATCGCGGACGGTATTCTCCTCGCCGTGAAGGTGGAACCCATCATTTCCACCGACTACTAAACCAATTTGAAGAACTACAACGATAAAAAAGGATTACCAGGATGAAAAACTACCTGAACAGCTTCTTGCTATTGGTTCTGATGGTCTTTCATAGCTGTGCGTGGGAAGGATCAAATATCATTGATCAAAACACCTCTTTAGAGGAAACGATCGAAAAACAACTGCAATCACTCGATGCAGAAACCTCTTTTTATGCAAAACATCTCCCTACTGGTAAAGAGATTTCCATTAGGGCCGATCAACCCATGAACCCCCTAAGTGTTATCAAAATACCTATGATGATCCTGGCTTTTCAAGATACTGAAAACGGACAATTTGACCTTGATCAACGCTATCGAATAAGAGCTGGAGACATGAGAGGTGGAAGCGGTCTGTTACAGACCTTCACTACCGGACTGACACCTACATACCGTGACCTCATTACACAAATGATCATCACTAGCGATAATACTGCCACTGATATCATCCTTAATAAGTTGACTATGGAAAGGGTAAATCTATTTCTTGAGGAAAACGGTTACCTAGAAACTATCGTAAAGAGTTCCACGGGAGACCTTTTTCGAGACCTGAGAGCTTTTTCCGATCCTGCAGCAACTAATCTTTCAGACCGTGAAATTTTTGAACTTGGGGCTCCTTTAGATCCAGATTCTCATGACCGATCTTTCAGATTTGAAGGGGATTCTACAAAATGGCTCGGTCGCACTACAGCTAGAGAAATGGGCATGTTGTTGGAACAAATAGAAAACGCCGAGCTTACTTCCAGAAAATCAGCAGACGAAATGACCAATATCTTGAAACGACAATTTTACAGTTCGAGAATTCCTCGTTTTCTAAGAGGGAAAGCAACCGTTGGACACAAAACTGGTGACTGGCCTCCTCACGCAGGAAACGATGTGGCTATTCTTTATTATGATGGTGGGCCTTCCATCATGGCCATCTTTACAAATCAAAATAAAGGTGACTTTGTAGAGCTAGAGAGCACAATAGGAAGGATAGCAGAAGAGCTTGTTAGTCGGTGGAAATGAATCATATTGTCATTCTACAGTCAGTGATGAATACCACTACATGAGATCTGAACTCGAAGATTCGCTGGAAAGTCCAGTAGAATTTTACAAAGACTCCGAACATTTTCCTATCAAAAATAACTGCCTGTACTTAGCTAACTGTGCAATAGGGCCACTGTATCAGCCGTCTCTGGAAAAGATGCAAAACTTCCTAACCATGCAATCTGAGTCAGGAATCCAAGTGGCAGATCATTATGGAGGAATTCTCTCTAGTTTCCGCGAAAAAGTAGCCCATCTCCTCAGAACTGAGGCGGACAATGTGGCTTACGTGAGCAATACAGCGACCGGAATTAACATTCTAGCCAATGGTTACCCTTTTGCAAAAGGAGATCAGGTACTGAGTTACGTACACGAATTTCCCTCAAACCATTACCCTTGGTTACTCCAGAAAAACAGAGGAGTTGAACTAATACTTCTTCCTGACGTTAGGAATGCCGACGAAGAAGCCCACCCCCAACCCTCTCATTGGTCATTTGAGGACCTAAAAAACAATACTACAGAAAGGACTAAAGTGATTGCGATCAGCCATGTCCAATTCGCCAGTGGCTATGCCGCAGATCTTAAGAAACTGGGGGATTTCTGCAGAGATCGTAAGATAGATCTAGTAGTAGATGCCGCACAAAGCCTAGGTGTATTGCCTGTTTATCCTGAAGATTATGGCATTTCAGCTATTATCGCTTCATCATGGAAATGGCTTCTTTCTTCAAGGGGTTCAGGGATTTTTTATACTAGTCCTGACCTAAGAGATAAGCTCAAAATTACCTGCGCTGGTGATGCCATGATGAAACACCGATTAGACTACCTAAACCACACCTGGGACCCCTTTCCAAGTGCCCGCAAATTCGAATATAGCACATTGCCTTGGGAGCATCTTATCAGCCTGGAAACCGTTTTAGAAGATATCTTCATTCCTTATGGTATGGAGGCTATTTCTAAAGAAGTCTTCCGCCTTCAAGACCTTTTCATCCAACACCTAGATGAAACGATCATTCGACCAATTCTGTTTCCTCCAATCAATCGTTCAGGGATTCTCTCCGTCGAATCCGATGCGGATCCCAATACTGTTGTCTCTAAATTGCGAGAACAAAACATAGTTCTGACTAGTCAAGGAGGATACCTCAGAATCGCTCCGCATTTCTACATGGAAGATGTAGATATGATTCACGCTGCGAGGGCGTTATCTGACACGATTAAGACAGTCGTCCCTAATTGAACTGATCTTTTAAAGTAACCCTGGAGGATGTCTCTGATGCCAGTCAGTCACAGACTGGTAAAGATGGGACACACTCAAAATTTTATCATCTGCGAAAAGATTTCCAATGATCGTTGTGCAGATCGGTTGCTCATGATCAAAATCATCTTCACTATTCGAATCTCCAAAATCGAATGGCAAAACAACAGCTGGATGACCTGTCTGATTCGTCAGTCTGGTTTCACCTGAACCAGTAACAAACATATCGAAACCCTCCATTGCTTCAGCCATTTCCTGCATTAGAATTCGTCGGCGACGTTGAGATTGTACAAATTCAAGGGCCGAAATAGACCGACCACCATGGAACCGAGGAACCCTGGCTTCCTCTCCTTCTGGGGATTGAGGAACCTCTTCTAACTCTCCGTCAGGAGCTACATAAAAATCAAAAGCCGCTGAAGACTCAACGCTCAATGCGTTCGAACGACCTTCGGGAAGATTCGTCATGGGTTTTGGGTTAGCACCAAGTTCTTGAAGTTTATCCAAAAAAGCTTGAGGCGCATCTGGAGTATATCCTATCGCCATACTAGCGATATCTGGATTCTCTTGGAATCGAAATGGTGCCGTCAGAGTCGAAGGGTCTTTTTCATCGGAGCCGTGAATTGCATTGAAAACTAGAGCACAGTCCTTAATGCTACGACACATTGGACCTGGCTTGTCCATACTCCAGGAAAGAACCATTCCACCATGCCGACTGACTCTACCGAAAGTAGGTCTCAGCGCACTCAAGCCTCCCCTTCTAGAAGGACCTACGATCGATCCCTGTGTTTCTGTACCGATTGAAAATCCAACCAGACCGGCAGCAGTAGCTGAACCTGGGCCTGCAGAAGATCCGCTAGACCCTTGATTCGTGTTCCACGCGTTACGTGTTTCTCCTCTGTACCAATTATCTCCTGCAGCAAATCTACCAGTGGCTAATTTGGCGATAAGAACCGCACCTGCCTGCCTCAACCGAACAACTAGCTCAGCATCTTCGTCAATTACCTGGTTCTTGAAATCTTCCGATCCCCAAGTAGTCGGGGCACCCGTAACAGAGAATAGATCTTTGACACCCCAGGGTATACCGTGCAAAGGCCCTCGCCATTGTCCTCGCTGTAATTCTCGATCTGCTTTTTTTGCTTCATTATAGGCTCTGTCTTCCAATATCGTTACCGCACACAGCAATGTCGGATCGAATTTCTTCATCCGGTCTAAATAGATTTCGGTCAATTCTACAGAAGAGATTTTTCTCTGGCGAATGAGAGCGGCTAGTCTGTCCACAGGAAGAAAAGCTATCTCTGCAGGGTTGGTCGGAAGTGGTCCTGTCCAAGGATCAATCCCTATTTCACTGATTTGAGAAGGACTCCCTCCATCCTCCTTCCATAACCTATCTAAGAGGGCACCGGTACCGCCTGGGTTAGCCTGGAACTGCAAACATGGAGACTCACCATTACCGAGAGGACTCAATGCTTCCTGAAAAATACGATCCTCTAGGTTGGGCACAGCTTTGTTTATGTTCGAATTAGTTGACTCACGCGAAACGGCTCCCACACCAAGACCGACACCTGCGGCCATTTTCAAGAAGCTTCTACGTTGTAGTTCCCTGGCCATCCCTAAATTATCATCAGAGCTTCTCGGCATTTTCTACTCTCCGTTTGTTAAACATGATTCCAGATCAATAGCTAAGCTTGTCAAAATAGTTGCCAATGTTGTGCTGGTCGACCTTCCTAGAAAATCATACCTTGAGACTAGGATTTTCATTCTAGACAATTAACATTATAGTAGCACTGTCACCTCTTTGATATTTAGCACCTGTGTGTAAGGGGTGGCCAATGATCCAAAACACACGACAACAGGGAACAGAAGATGCCAATTTACGAATACCTCTGTAAATCTTGTGAAACCAATTTTGAGTTGCTTGTCCGAGGGGAAATGACACCGACTTGTCCAACATGTGAAACGGACAACTTGGAAAGACTTATTTCTTCGCCATCAGTGCATTCCACAGCTCGAAAGGCAATGAGCATGAAAGCTGCTAAAAAAAGAGACGTTGCACAGGGAAAAGACAGAATGAACGAACAAAGAAAATACGAGTTAGCCCACAACGACTGATTACAGCCCAGCTTTCACTTACCCTGTTATCAGCACCGAAGATTTTTGATGAGACAGGTCCTAAGCGTGGCTCCAACTTTTCAGAACCTGTCTCACCATCAACGTAGCTAACCTCCTATTAACTGAGATTGTATGGCTTGGCGGTCCACCACCTCACCATTCATATAAACAGCCTTGATCAACCGGGTATTGGTAATATCATCTAAGGGATTGGCTTCCAGAACAATAAAATCTGCTTTTTTTCCTACTTGAACCGTGCCAACATCTTCCATTCTAAGCAAAGCAGCAGAATTTGCCGTTGCAGACACAATCACATCAGCCGCACTCATTCCAGCCCTCACCATATCTTCGAGCTCCAAATGTGGGGCCCACGGAGAACTCCCATCTGTACCGAAAGAAATGGTCACACCTGCTTCATGAAGTCTCACCAAATTGCGAGCCTGAATACCAAATCTCTCTTGAGCAACAGGACTTGGAAAATTCTCCATTAATTCCTGACCTGCCAGCATCTCCTCCAGTTCACTGGCCACAATAGTACCGTCAAGCCAAGATAGATCGGAAGGAACACCTGAACCTGGTAAATTAGGGACTAAAACCACTTGAGGTCGGTCAGTCCAGAGTTCAATAAGTTCATCGTCTACATCCATATCTCTTATGCCGTGCGCAAACATATCGACCCCAGCCCTTAGCAGACCCTTAGCATCTTCCAATCTATAAACGTGAGCCGTCACCCTCAGATCGTTCTTGTGAGCCTCATCTATTACTGCACCGTAAAGTTCGGGCGACAAACGCTCGTAACTCCCCCCCCTGCTATCAACCCATATTTTCACGAAATCTACATTTTGCTCAGCTAATTCCAAAACTGCAGCTCGTGCCTCATCTTCTGAAGTAATCCAATATGGCACCTCAGTTCTTCCAGGTTCTGGGCTGGTGATTCCTCGTCCTGCAGATTGAGATCTAGCTACATCAGCCATCTCTTCTCCTCTCATCTGCAAACCAACTTCCCCTTCATCTAACCCGAGGCTAATTGCCGCGGTTGTTCCATAGTAAAGTGTATGTTGTAATTGACTAATTCGTTCGGATCGATCATTTGAAAGATGGAAATGTGCATTAATCAGAGTCGGCATTACCGTAGCTCCATCCAAGTCAATCCTAGTTCCGTCCAACATGTCACCAGCGTCACTTCTTGATCCTACCCAAGCAAAACTCTCATCCTCCACAACAAACACCGCATCCTCAATGACTGATCCGTTTCCAATAATGAGACGAACTCCTTCGAAGACAGTTGTAGAAGTCATCTCATTCCCAGAATCACTGGGCCCACAGCCCCATAAAACCAACAATACAATTAGAAATCTAGATCTCATCGTTTCCTCCATTTTCTAAGAAATCATTGTTTTGGTGATGTATCTTGCTCTTTTTCGGTGTTGCATTCATTCTCTGTCAGAATCTTCCTCTGAAATAGGCCTATCTTCGGATTCCGACTCTAAAGTTTCCAATACTTGACGCCATTCAAATTTGTTGCCAATTCCACGGACATAATGATCCATCCAAGCCTTCTCACTCACTGCTTTAACCAATCTGTTTCTTGGCTGAGTGATGCCGTGGGTACGCCCAGGATACATAAATAATTCTGTAGGGACGTTCAGTTTCTTAAGTGCCATGTGCAACTCAACTGACTGCGGACTCGGAACCCTTGGATCACCTTCCACCACATGGATCATTGTTGGAGTACTCGCATCGGCGATATACTTCAAGGGAGATTGATTCCAATAGGTATCAAAATTTTCATATAAGAAATCGTCCCCTATATAAAACTGCCTATTTCGTTGCACATCACTCTGAGCGTACATACTGATCCAATTCATCGTTCCAGCTCCAGAACTAATAGCCTTGAAGCGATCAGTATGCGTAAGAATCCAATTAGACCAGTGTCCACCTGCGCTCCATCCTAGAGCTCCCATTCTATCCCCATCCACAATTCCTTCTTCAATCAGGTAATCCACTCCTGTCATTATATCGTCATAACCCAGAGTGAAATAATCACCGACAATATCAGTACGGTGTGCGTTTCCGTAATTGACTGAACCACGGTAGTTTGGCCTCAGAACTGCGTAGCCAGCACCAGCATAGACCTGAGAGTTATAACCCCCATTGAAATCCAATTGGTCTGCTCCAGCTGGGCCCCCATGAATCGCTACGATCAAAGGATATCTTTCTCCCTCCTCATAACCCACTGGATAAATCAAAACTCCTCCAACAGTCTTGCCGTCCGTTGAAGTCCAGTTGACCTCTACCTGTTCACCCAACAACATATTGCTCACCTGAGGGTTTACATCTACCAGTTGCACCCAGGAAGATCTGTCCTCCATCCTCTGAATGTCAGGAACTGTGAATAGGGTTGGCGGCGTTTTCGGGTCGGCATAACTAATCAATATTTGACCACTATTTAGATCTCTATTTACAGATAGCCTGGCCCTTTCATCCGTGATCTGGCTAACCCTATCATTTTCAACATCCAGCGCATGCAATTGGGTGGTGACTCGAACACCTGCATTGAAGTAAATGGTCTTTGAATCGTCTGACCAAAATCCCATTCGTAAGCTTTGATCGAATGCGGAACCCAATTTCTTGAATGACCCACCTTCATTATCAACCTCACGCAAGTAAATCCTACTTTCAGTCATGGAATACCTAGTCATGTCATCGGGTCCTGAAAAGGCCATCCACTTACTATCCGGAGAAAAGCTTATCAAGCCTTCACCGACTTCGAAGTTATCTGTTAAACGTTCAATGGTATGGGAGGAAACGTTCAGTAGGTATTGATCAGAATATAACCGAGCCTGAGTGATATTTCTTTCGTATCGCTCTGTCGAGCCGCCTGCAAAGGCAATCCATGCAGCATCTGGAGACACAGCAAAACCGTTTACACTGTAAGTATCGCTGTGAGTCATTTGAACTTCTGCCAGATCATCCATGGCAACCCCCCACAAACTGGAAAGAGGAGTGACCATATTTTTGACGTCAACACTGAAGCCTTCATCCAAGCGCCGACTGTTGTCTTCGTCCAAGAAATTGGTGCGGGTAAAGTATACGTGTCGGCTGTCTGGAGACCATTCCCAATTCTGAACCCCAGAAGCACCTCTTGTAATCTGCTGTGGTTCAGCACTCAATAGTCCAGACACTGGCAATCTGTGTAGTTGCTCCCTGCCTTCCTCCCCGCTTTTATAAATCAGCCACGTACCATCCTTGCTAAACGCAAAATCTGTGACTCCCCACTTTGTCGCTGTAACCACTCTGGCTTCTCCACCATCTGGACGCATCATGTAAAGCTGTTGTCCTTGACGATCTTCAGCCTGGTCTCTATCGGAAGCAAATACGAAGAATGTACCATCCCTCGACCAGGCAGGTGAAGTTTCATTCTTATCTCCAGTAAAGGTCAGCTGTCGAGTGGACTCCACCCCATCCTTCATAGAAACCAAATAAAGATCTGACTGAGATTGGTCCTCTTGCCAATCTGGAGTACTAACAGAATGCAACAGCCATTCACCATCTGGACTTGGAGTCCAAGATCCAGAACGTGCAAATTTTTGTGCGTCTAAGAATGTCATCGGCCTAGGTTCAACTATATCGCTCTGTCCAGTTACAGAACCGACACTGCAAAATACAGCCAGCGAAGCTCCAATGAATGAATTTGCAAGTGTCTTCTGATATGTAATTGATAGCATTTTTACCTCAAAGAAATGGTTTTAGATATCTACGAACATACTGCTTCAACTCAGCTTGCAACACTCTGCATCTCTCCAACGTTTGGAGAGATGATTCTTGGTCATAGCTTATCGGTTGCCATCTTAGAGCATCACAATGGTCGACGGAGATTAATGACTGACCTATATTCCACCTGCATTCAACAGAAAAAACAAAAAACCTGAGGCAACGTTACTTGAAAAGAATTGTCATTACTGGTGCCGGTGGACAGATAGGATCCGAACTAGTCACCTCCCTGCGAGAGCGATATGGGACAGAAGCCGTCATGGCCACAGACATACGCCCTCTACCTGATGCTGTCTCCAACGATGGCCCAACCGCCATTCTAGATGCTCAAGACTACAATGCTGTTGCACAAACTGCGCTCGCACATAAAGCGGATACTATTTTTCACTTAGCCGCAATTCTTTCTGCAGTGGGAGAAGAGAATCCCAGCAAAGCCTATGACATCAACATGGGAACACTGAGATCCGTTCTAGAAGTTGCTCGCCAGGAGAAATACTCGGTATTCACACCCAGTTCTATAGCTGTTTTTGGTCCAACGAGTCCAAAAGAAAAAACCCCACAAAATACAGTAATGCGGCCGACTACAATGTACGGAATCACTAAAGTCGCGGGAGAATTGTTATGCGACTACTACCATAGAAAGTACGGTGTTGACACAAGAGGTGTCCGTTATCCTGGCCTGATATCCTATGGTGCTCCTCCCGGAGGAGGAACTACTGACTGGGCCGTGGATATTTTCTTTCAAGCCGTCGAAAAGAACAGGTATACTTGTTTTCTAGATAAAAATACAACTCTGCCCATGATGTACATGCCTGACGCTATTGAAGCTTCCATCCAGTTAATGGAAGCTGATCCCAATAGGTTGGTCCACCGTAACGCTTTTAATGTGACCGCCATGCACCTGAACCCCCAAACATTGGCGAATGAGATTAAACAACACCTTCCCAACTTCACAATCGAATACAAAGTAGACCAACATCGCGAAGCCATAGCCCAGAGTTGGCCAAGGACTATCGATGATAGAGCTGCTAAACACGAATGGGATTGGTCACCCAAGTACAATTTAAAGAGTATGACAGCAGAAATGATTACTGAACTTTCCCACTCTTTGAACTAACCACCAAATGCAAAGATCATCCCCAACTCATAGGAGGTGACCGGATATGCCTTCCGATCGCTTGAAGCAAGTTTTCAAACAAGAAGTATCAGAGTTACATGAAACGGGTATAGCAAAAGGCAAAGAAAACATTGTGACGGAAGTCAAACGTGCTCAGGAGAATAGAGGACCTCGCTTTTTGCTAGAAGGAGAAGGCAAAAAAGAATTTATTCGTCTTAATTCGAACTCTTACCTCGGGCTAGGCCTTCATCCAGAAGTTATTGATGCTGAAGAAAAAGCATCCGCTCAGTTTGGAGCAGGTCCAGGTGCCGTCCGATTTATAAGTGGATCATACTCTGCTCACAGAAACTTAGAGTTGGAATTGGCTGATTTTCATAATCGACAAGCTTCCATGATTTTTTCTTCCGCCTATGCTACGATAATCTCGACAATAACCTCGGTTGTGACTAAAGACACTGTAGTAATCAGTGATGAACTAAACCACAATTGCATCATAAATGGGACTAGGATGTCCTCTGCATGCGGTAAGGTTATCTATCCACACCTTGATATGGATGTACTGTCATCTTCCTTAAAAGAATGGGCCGGAAAAGCCAAAAGAGCCCTGATAATCACGGATGGTATTTTCAGTATGAGGGGCGACCATGCTCCTTTAGACCAAATAATGGAGATAGCCCAAGAGCACGATTATATGTACGAGGAAAACGCTGTAGTCCTGGTCGACGATTCACATGGAGTCGGTGCGATGGGAAAAACTGGGCGTGGAGTAGAAGAGTTTACCAAATCAACCCCAGTTGACATTCTAGTTGGGACCTTGGGTAAAGCTTTCGGAGTAAACGGAGGGTATGTGACTTCTTCCAACGCCGTTATCGATTTTCTCAGGGAAAAATCACCGATGTACATTTACTCCAATCCCATCACTACCGGGGAAGCCTCTGCCGCGAGAAAAGCAGTACAAGTCGTGAACAGTCACGATGGAAGATCCCTGCTAAAGAACCTCAGAGATCTTACCAAACATTTTGAAGACGGAGTGACGGCCATTGGTATGGAAACGATTCCTGGAAATCATCCAGTTGTTCCTCTAATGATACGAGATACCGAGCAAACCCGCTCTCTAACAGACTACCTATACCAACATGGTGTTCTGGTGACGGGATTGACTTATCCCGTAGTACCCAAAGGTGACGAGGAAATTAGAGTACAAATCAATGCGGATTTGACAGTTGAAGACATTGATATCGTACTTGAACTGTTAAGACTTTATCCATATCAGGAATGTTAACAAGTACACGGAAGCTTTTTAAACGGGAGTCACGCTTACCGGACAGACTTTGAGCTCAGCCGTCTGCGTTATAGGATCATAGCCCGATCCTGTAAGAACATTCACTGGAACATCGTTAAAACTAAAAGACGTGAACACTGTACCCCTAGGTGATCTCGAAGTCGCTTCTACTTTCACCTTTACCGAACCCCTCCTACTGGCCACCGTGGCAAACCCGCCATCCCGGAGACCCCATTTTTTTATATCTTCTGGATGCATTTCGAGAGATTCTTCTGACAGTAGATAATCTATCCCCCGAGAACGACCCGTTTGAGTTCTGGTATGATAAGAGGCCAGTCTGCGTCCAGTAGTCAGCCAGATCGGATAATCGGCATCAATCGTTTCCGCTGGGTCGCGGTATTCTGTTAGTGCTAGCAAACCTTTTCCATTTATGAAACCGTCTTCGTGAAGACGTGGTGTTCCAGGATGATCGAAATCCGGAACTGGCCACTGAAACTCCCCTCCGTCAATCCGATCCCAGTCTAACCCGTTGTAGATTGGGGAGAGCTGACAGCATTCATTAAAGATTTCATCAGGACCACTGTAGTCAAACCCCTCAAAACCCATTCTCTTAGCCAGGGCCGAAATGATCCACCAGTCTGGCTTGGATTCTCCCTTAGGTTCCACCGCTGCTCTTAATCGCTGAACTCTCCTCTCGGTATTTGTCTGCGTTCCCTCCACTTCTGTCCAGGAAGCAGCTGGGAACACAACGTCAGCCATAGCTGCTGTCTCGGTAAGAAACAAGTCGGCAACTACAAGAAAATCCAGACTCTTCAGAGCGTTTTCACAATGCTTTCGATCGGGATCTGACACCACTGTGTTCTCACCATCGATTAACATCGCCCTTATCTGGTCACCACACATGTCCAAGGCAGTTACTTTCGTGATACCTAACTCAGGGTCTATTTTTCTTCCCCAAGCCTTCTCGAACTTCTTCTGGCTATCTGGGTCCGTCACCGACTGGAAACCGGGGTAGTTATTGGGCAGGGCTCCCATATCACCAGCTCCCTGGATATTGTTTTGTCCACGCATGGGATTAATACCCGTACCTTCCCTTCCAATATTGCCAGTCAGCAATGCCAAATTGCATAGACTTTGAACGTTTTCTACACCGCAAATATGCTCTGTAATTCCCAGGGTATAGTAAATTGCTCCCCTATCCGCAGAACCATACAAACGGGCAGCAGCTTCTATCTTCTCAGGTGCTACTTCACATATTTCGGAAGCCCATTCTGGTGTTGTTTTTTCCACGTGAGCAAGAAATTTCTCTGGTTCTGCTGTGCGTTCTTTCAGGAAATCGCTATTTGCCAGACCCTCCTTTGAAATGACATGCGCCATAGCTAAGAGCAGAGCTGTATCAGAACCTACGCGGATCGGTAGATAAAGATCCGCTAATTCCGCCAAGTCAATCCTCCGAGGATCTGCTACAATTAACTTCGCACCCTGTGCCATCGCTCTCTTGAGACGAGTCGCAGCTACCGGGTGTGCCTCAGTCATGTTCGTCCCAATACAGAAAATTACGTCGGGCTTCTCCATGTCAGCCAGTGGGTTCGACATCGCTCCTCTTCCAATGCTTGCCGCCAGACCGGCGACAGTAGGAGCGTGTCAGGCTCGGCTACAGTTATCGATGTAGTTGGTACCGAGCCCAGCCCTTACAAATTTTTGCATCACGTAGGCCACTTCATTCGGCGCACGACCAGATGCAATAGCATAGAGACTGTGACGACCATGCTCTTCAACCACGTCATTCAGCCCTTTCGCAGCATGATTCAAAGCATCTTCCCAAGATGTTGGTTCCAAATCACCTTCATCATTCCTGACCAATGGTGTTGTTAGACGATCGCGATGTCCTACGAAATCATAGGCGAACTGTCCTTTGACACAGAGAGCCCCGTTGTTTGCTGGGCCATCCATGGCAGGAAGAACTCCTATGACCTTGTCTTCCCTGGAAAGAACATCAATAGAGCATCCCACTCCGCAGTAGGTACAGACAGTCCTAGTCTTCTTGGTCTCACCAGGCACTTCCTTATTCGCCAGTGCTTTCAAATCTGCTAAAGCCCCGGTGGGACAAGTCTGTACACACTGTCCACAGAAAGTACATGCCGAATCGTTAAGCAATCCCTCAAACTCCGTGGAGATCTTGGTACTAAAACCCCTATTCATGACCGTGATTGCATAGTCTCCTTCCTGTTCTGCACAAACACGGACACATCGATAGCAAGAAATGCAATTGTCGTAATCTCTTTTGATGAATGGATTTGGATCGGCCTCATAGCTCTGGCCTGATTGTTTTCCTCCAAAACGTCCTGATCGGGCATCATACTTGTCTGCTAGCACCTTAAGTTCTTGGGACGCATACCCAGACAGAGGATCAACATCGATTTCCCTGTTTTCCGATGTGACCATTTCGAGCAGAACTCTTCTGTGCATGTCCAACCGGCCACCTGCAGTTCTTACACGAATCCCAGACGCAGCCTTAGCGGTACAGGAAGCCACTGGGTTCCTAGACCCCTCCACCTCAACAATGCACATCCGACAACCACCAAATGGATCCAATCTTGAATCGTAGCAAAGAGTTGGAATATCTATCCCTTCTCTCTCGGCTACCTCATAGAGAGTTTCGCCGGGATTAAAACCAACCTCCTCACCATCCAAATGCAGTGTTGGCTTTTTCACCGTACCCTCATTTTCATTTTTCATTTCAATAGACTCATTGACATCATCCTGTCACATGATCAGAAACTCTACTTGGAAAGTACTTTAGAAGACTATCGGAGATCAATGGAGCAGCCATACCTAACCCACAAGCACTCGTTTCTGTCATTGTCTTGCCCAAATCCATTACCTCATCTAACCAGTCCTGAAGATCCGATGGTCCAGCAGTTCCAGCTAGCCTTTCCGTAAGCCTCTGTGTACCTATTCGACAAGGGAAGCACTTACCGCAGGACTCGTGGGCAAAAAACTCCATTGCTTGGAAGGCCACTGTCATCATGTCCCTAGTATCGTCAAAAACCATTATACCTCCAGCTCCTAAGAATGACCCCTTAGCACGTATACTCGGTTCATCCAAAGTCACGGCTAGGTCATCACCAGCTAGAAAACCGCCAGAAAGTCCCGCCATGGTAACCGCCTGGACTGATCGGCCTTCAGTGCAGCCTCCTGCCCATCCTTCAATTAATTCCATCAGCGGAAACCCTAAAGGAACCTCGTAGTTACCGGGTCTCAAGATATCGCCCGATAGGCTGATTATCTTAGTCCCCGAAAGATCTCCAATACCTAAGTCATGGTACCAATCTGCCCCTTTATGGACGATCGGCGGAACTGAGGCCAATGTTTCAACATTATTCACTACCGTAGGTAAATCCTCATAGCCATTAGTTACAGGGTAAGGTGGCCGATTACGAGGGAACGGATGTTTTCCTTCAAGGCTATTGAGTAGCGAAGTCTCTTCTCCACAAATGTAAGCCCCAGCTCCTCTCCTTATATAAAGTTCAAAACTGAAATCACTGCCCAAAATATTTTTTCCCAAGAAACCTTTATCGCGCGCTTCTTGAATCGCATCTGTGAGAATTACTTCCGTCTCTGGATACTCATACCTCAAATAAATAAATCCTCTGGCTGATCCAGTGGCATAAGCAGCGAGAATCATACCTTCAATCAGAGCGTGTGGATCGTGGTCCATGATGCATCTATCTTTGAAGCAGCCTGGTTCGCCTTCATCAGCATTACATACTACAGTTTTAGGATCACCGACTGCTTCAGCTACTGCTTGCCATTTCTTACCAGTAGGAAACCCTGCACCTCCCCTTCCTGCCAGACCAGAACTGTCGACAAGTTCTACAACACCTGCAGGCCCTAAGTCCAGGGCAATCTTCAGAGCTTTATAACCCCCAGTACTTAAATAACCTTCAACGGAGGCTCTTCCAGGAGATCTAATGTCTAAGAAAACACATTCTTCGTGTCCTCCTGGAACTAATGGTGGCAGAGGAGATGGCCTACTCTCTAAACTAGACCCGGGAAGACCCACAAGAGTTTCACGTCCTTTTAGCACGGGTATGGGCTCGTCACACCTTCCTGAGCAAGGCATGGAAGAAGATCCATCTAAACCCTGCAAAACTTCATCAGCGCCGTGCAACTTACAAATGGGTCCTGTGCAAACACGAGGAGCATCGAGTCCAGCAGGCTCCCTTGAAAAATGGTGATAAAAGGTCACTGTCCCAAAAAGATCTGCAACAGGAATCTTCATAGATTTGGCTATTTTTCGAAGTACTTCCTCCGACAAATAACCATCCCTATCGTGAAATTCCTGCAGGACCCCCAACAGAGGTGCTGGTTCATCCTTCCATCGGAAGATGATTTCCTGGTCGCTGATAGTCTTCATTTGAACTTAACTTTGGCCAAAATTAGTTGTTAAAGCAAGAAGGTGTAACTCCTTGGTAAATCTCTAGCAAAAAGAAACCTAGTACGTATGCAGAGGAAAAAGCTTTACATTACAGGTAGGATATAAAGACCAAGAATTACGAGTGGCGGACATTCTATCAAGATTGTGAATTACAAAACACAAAAAGGATAAAAATAAATGCTCACTGACATAGAAATTGCACAATCAGCAAAACTCAAGCCTATAGCAGAAGTAGCTCGGAAAATAGGCCTCGATTCTGAAGAAATTCAGCCTTATGGACATTACAAGGCCAAAATCCCTCTCGACCTTATAGAAAAACGCCAGAGTAAGAAGGGTAAAGTTGTACTGGTGACTGGTATCAGCCCAACGGCCGCTGGCGAAGGAAAATCTACAGTGTCGGTAGGCTTGGCAGACGCCTTAACCATACGAGACCGCAACCCTATTCTATGTCTTCGTGAACCTAGCCTAGGACCAGTTTTCGGTATAAAGGGGGGAGCAGCAGGTGGAGGATACTCTCAGGTCGTTCCAATGGCTGATATCAATCTTCATTTTACTGGTGATTTTCACGCTATAAGCTCGTCACATAGCCTATTGTCAGCCCTGCTGGACAACCATTTGTTTCGTCCTAACAGCCTGCAGTTAGATCATAGAAAGATTACCTGGCCAAGAGCAGTCGATATGAACGATAGAGCTCTGCGAAACATAATAGTCGGGCTAGGAGGTAAAAACGGTGGAATCCCTAGAGAAGACGGTTTTGTAATAACTGCAGCCTCTGAGATAATGGCAATTTTTTGTCTATCTAGGTCCCTAAAAGATTTAACAAGAAGACTTGGAAATATTATCGTGGGATCTACGAGAACTGGCGATCCTATCCGTGCCGAAGAACTGAATGCTCATGGGGCTATGACGCTTCTATTAAAAGAGAGTCTTAATCCGAACCTCGTACAAACTATGGGTGGAACCCCGGCCTTCATTCACGGAGGTCCTTTCGCAAACATCGCACACGGATGCAACTCTCTTGTTGCCACCCAAACAGCAGTTTCTCTGGGTGATATCGTTGTCACGGAAGCTGGCTTCGGAGCCGACCTTGGAGCGGAGAAATTTTTTGACATCAAATGTCGAATTGGAGAGCTAGAGCCGCAAGCCGTTGTGATTGTCGCAACAATCCGAGCCCTTAAAATGAACGGTGGCGCAGGTAAAGAAACCTTGCAAAACGAAAATGTAGATGCTGTAAAGAAAGGACTTGAAAACCTAAGGGGCCATGTTGAAAATGTTAGTAAATTTGGAATCCCTCCCATTGTAGCTATCAACAGATTCGCTACCGATAGCGATACGGAGGTTTCTGCTGTATTAGAAGCCTGCCAGGAATGGAACACTACTTGTGTAGAGGCTGATCCCCACGGACAGACTGGAACTGGTTGTCTTGACTTAGCAGATGCAGTTACTGAAATGGTCGAATCTGGAACTGCCAATTATCGTCCACTGTACCCAAGTGAAATGGGCCTCAGAGAGAAAATAGAGACTATCGCCACGCAGATATACGGTGCTGAAGGAGTGGATTTTGTAGGCACCTCTGGACCAACCATTGACCATCTAGAGTCGATAGGAATGGGCCATGTTCCTGTATGCATAGCTAAAACACAGTATTCTTTCTCTGACAACCCAAAGCTATTGGGAAGACCCACAGGATTCAGGATCAGCGTGAGAGAGGTCACTCCATCAGCTGGCGCAGGTTTTGTAGTCGCCAAAACTGGGAGTATTATGACAATGCCAGGATTGCCTCTCCACCCTGCTTCAGAGGGTATGTCTGTATCGGAAGATGGTGAAATCGTAGGTCTAACATAGTACATTTCATGCTACTGAATTTGTTGGTGAAACTAACTGAATGAGCCGATGCTTTTATCTCCAAGTGGAGGGTGAAGATGGCAGACAAACTTGAAGACGTTCACGCTGTATTGATCGATCTAGATGGAACCATCTTCGTAGGAGACAGATTGATTCCTGGAGCAGCTGACTCAATTGAAAACCTGCGCCGTGGCAACATCCCTATGAGATTTGGGACAAACATTTCTCGAATGCCACGAACAGCTATCGTGAAACATTTATCCGAAATGGGTTTAGAAGTTGAACTAGAAGAAGTGTTAACTGCTCCACTCGCAGCAGCTTCCTGGCTTGAAAGGAAAGGACTTTGGAATTTAGCTCTTAGGGTGGGAACAGATACTCATTCCGACTTTGCACATTTCACAATTAATGAAACTTCACCGCAAGCAGTAGTCATAGGAGATATGGGTAGCGATTGGGATTTCAATATGTTAAACACAGCATTCCAACAGATAATGGATGGAGCTGCTTTTGTTGCTCTCCATCGAAATCCACACTGGGATACAGGTGATGGGCTAGCAATGGATGCCGGTGCATTCGTCACAGCACTGGAATACGCGACGAAAAAAGAAGCAATGACATTAGGTAAACCTAGTCGTGCCTTCTTCATGGCAGCTGCAGAATCAATGGGTGTAGATCTTTTCAATATGGCTGTAGTCGGTGACGATATGAAAACAGATATAGCTGGTGCAAACGCCTGTGACGCTGCTTCTGTCTTGGTCAAAACTGGAAAATTCACTGAGGACGATCTGTATTCTAGGAAAGCTAAACCCGACATGATTCTGGATTCGGTAGCCTCACTCCCCAATGCACTAGGTGTGGGCTTCAAGTGATGAAACCCCCAAACCCAACGGGTAACATAAGCTCTTCTAATCAGACTGATCCCATAGCACTTTTCAGTGAATGGTTTATGGAAGCAAAAAACCATGGAATAGCTCTTCATGAGTCCATGGCCCTTTCGACTTGCACTCCAGACGGCATTCCATCCTCAAGAATGGTCCTCTTGAAAAGTTTCGATGCAGAAGGTTTTATATTTTTCACTAATTACAACAGCAGAAAGGCTCAAGAAATCGTCAGTAATCCAAAGGCGTCACTATTATTGCACTGGCCTGCATTAGAAAGACAAATCAGAATAGAGGGTAGTGTTACACAAACCAGTACTGAAGAGTCTCACTCCTACTTCAGAACGCGTGATAGAGGCAGCCAGGTTGGTGCCTGGGCCTCAAAACAAAGTGAAACAATTGGAGACGAATCTCTGGCAAACGAAGTGGATAGAATAGAAGAACGTTTTAAAAACCAAGAAATTCCCTTGCCACCCTTTTGGGGTGGCTACAGAGTTTGCCCTAATAAAATAGAATTTTGGCAGGGTCGTCCCGACCGACTGCATCAAAGGCTTTTATTTGTCCTGGAGTCGGATAATAAATGGACTTCAACATTGCTTTACCCATGACAGACTGCCAAGATCTGGAAATGTTTCATCAAACATTTAATGGCAGTGTGACTAAAAAACTGACAGCACAATAGGGCAAGGGAAACCATGTCAAAAAATATTATCTTAGGTATGGGCTTTGGAATTATAGCCCTGGGTATAGCACGATTCTTTTGGGCACCCTTGGAAGAACATACCCATTACCATGCTAACTGGGCTATATACATCGACGACACCCGCCTTGATCTCTCTTCCGACAAATACATGGAAGATATTTCCAGTTGCTACGGATCTGAGGGATATGTAACGCCAGAATCCCGAGTACATATGCATCTTGGAGAACAAGATATTGTACACATACACCATGACGGTGCCGCTTGGGGACATCTGTTAACAAACTTAGGGTTTGGACTAGGTGAAGGTTTCATGGTTTTCCCTGATGGTACCACCCTGTTAAACAACGAAAGTAAGCGATTTACATATATCTTGAACGGTCAGATTCTCACCTCCATACATAACCAATTGATTTCATCATCGGACAGGATGCTCATAAGTTACGGATCCGGATCTATTGATTCTGTGTTACAGAATCAATTCTCCAAAGTCATGTCGAATGCAGCTGAGTACAATGACAAAACAGATCCAGCTACCTGCTCTGGAAGTCACGAACCCCTGCCATTACTGGACAGAATAAAATTGGCCTTTTGGGGTTAAACACTTTTATCAATCATTGTGTCAGTGTCCCACAATCAATATTCTTGTGATTGAGTACCACATCTTATAGCAATCGCAATACAACCTGTTCCGTTGCCTGGAGAATAGAGATGCATCGACCAAAGTTTTGCACTTTACTTATAACAGCTGTTGTAATAATAACTGGGGAAATAGCAGCACAAACCTCCGGCCCTTCAAATGGATCATTAGTCATCGTTGGTGGGGCAATGAGGGACCCAGGGATCATGCAGAGGTTCATGGACCTGGCTGGGGGAAATGACTCCCCAATTGTGGTTATACCTACGGCTGGAGGAGATGAAGAGTACGACCAGTTCTATTCTGGGCTGAAAGCTTGGAGAGATCTGGGCGCCACGAACATGACTGTGCTGCACACTAAAGACCGTTCCATAGCCGATTCAGAAGCTTTTGTAAGTGCAATCACCGAAGCAACCGGAGTATGGTTCCCAGGGGGCCGTCAATGGCGACTGGCAGACTCATACTTGGACACGAGGACAGAAGAAGAGCTATGGAAATTATTAGAAAGAGGTGGAGTGATAGGCGGATCATCTGCAGGAGCTAGCATTCAGGGATCATACTTGGTCCGAGGTGACACCCAAACAAATGAAATTATGATGGGAGACCATGAGGTTGGTTTTGGATTTTTGACAAATTCTGCCATAGATCAACACCTACTGATGCGAAACCGTCAATTTGATCTGGTCGATGTCATCAACGAACATCCAGAACTCCTGGGTATTGGAATAGATGAAAACACTGCTATAGTGGTAACTGGAGACGAATTTGAGGTCATCGGCCAAAGCTACGTTGCAATTTACGACAATACTCGAATGATAGGAGATAGAGGTTTTAGCTATTTCCTTGCTCCAGGTGACAGGTTTGATATGCAGACTAGAGAAGCAAGAAGACCAGCCAGAACGTTCCAAGCTGTCGACCGAGCCAAACCAAAACGTTGGCCTGGAGGATAGAACTCAACCAAATCAGTACTCATTGGTATCCGAGCTGTTTTGACATCATAAATGAAGTGGTTATTCGACACCACAAAAACGCATTGCGGTTAATGCCAATGTACTTGTGGCAATCAAGACTTCCTCTATAGGAACAAACTCATCAGGTCGATGTGCATCACGGACGTTTCCAGGTCCATAGAGTACAGCTGGAGTGCCACCATGATTAACAAGGAGTCCCATATCGGAACCATAGGGTACTCCCGTGACTATTGGTTCAGTCTCCGTCACCGTCCCATGAGATTCTCTAACAGTGGCAGCAATACCAACATGCGGATCTACGGAAGCTGCTTCGAAACGCCCACCCCACCACTCTATTTCTGGTTTATGAATGCTCAACCAATCATCATCTAAGGCAGTCCTCTCTAGGACATCCTCAAATTCTTCTCTGGCTGTCATCAACTCTTCTCCCGGACGAATTCCATATCTTCCCTCTAGGAGCACACCTTCAGACACAGAGGAAGCCCATTCTCCACCAGTAATTTTCCCGACACATATAGGGAAAGGTAAATCTCCTGGAATGCTTGGATGGCCTCCTTTGTTACGCTTTTTCTCCAACGAATCAAGAGCTGAAAGTATTAGAAAGCTTTTTTGAATAGCACTTACACCTTCCCCACGCAAGGCCCCGTGAGCAGCCTTGCCCGCCACTCGTATACGAAAATTTTGGCAACCCGCACCCGTAGTCACGACTGCTAACCCAGTGGGCTCCATCACAAGAGCACCTCTGGCTTTATAGCCACGTACGATGGCCGCCAAAGTGCCTATTCCCCCATCCTCTTCTCCTATCACACTTTCAATCATCAAAGGGGTACTCAAAATCACCCCAGCTTCTTTAATTGCCTTGGCAGCGAAAATGGCCGAACACAACCCAGCCTTCATGTCGACGGCACCTCTTCCATAGATCTTTCCTTCTCTCACTTGCGGCTCAAATGGAGGACTGCTCCAACGCTCTATGTGACCAGCAGGTACGACATCAACATGACCATTATAGATGAGACCGTCTCCCCTCGATCCTTTTCCAATGTGACCGACCACACCCACACCACTGGACCGATCAATTTCTGTTGAATGTCCTGGGTGCTCCGCCAAAGCATCAAAATCTAAATCCCAACAGTCTACCTTTAGTCCAATCTTTCCCATCAGCTCCGCTACCCATTGTTGAGCAGGAGTCTCTGTTCCTCCAACACTTTCGATAGCTACCAACTGTAATATGCCATCCAGCAATCCTTCGCCATCAATCGAATCCAGAACTTTACGTTCTAGTGAGGTCAAATTTTTCATGATTCAGCTTAAGATCCTTCTTTTATGAGATCATCCTGAAAATAAGATCCTGTTGGAAATACATATTTCTAGCCAAGATATCATTTAAAAAGGTCCTCCAGAAACTTCTGGAGGACCTTTTTAATCGATCAGCGATCAGATCCTGACTCCCTAGCCACCATTACTCAAAGTCCAGACGTACACAGCTAGTGCTTTAATTTGATCATCTGTTATAGAAGACCCGCCCCTTGGGGGCATCATCACACCCATGGCGTTCTTCACATCTGCCAAGGCTACGCCCTCAGTGATTACTGTGACAATCTCATCATAAGTCCCCGATCCATTCAACCATTCGGCGTCTATGAGACTTGGCCCAATAAATCCTTCACCAACGGGGCCATGGCAAGTAGCACAAAGGCCAGCCCCTCCATAAATCTGTTGCCCCTCGGTAACCATAGCTTCTGTAGCTCCCTCGGGAAGGCCCTGAGCATCTGCACTGGTTGCAGAGGCGAGCATCATGATGAACATGCCGGACCAACAAAAAATCTGCTTCATCTGCTTCCTCTATTGTTGCTGTTGAGGCTGAGTGGCTCAGCGGGTGAGTCCCGCAGTGTGCTCAGCATTTTGTAACGCTACATCAAAGATAAAATCAGGACGGCCCAATCCCAAGTCCCAAAAGTTCATTTGTCGATTCTGTTGATCATCTTCTACACGATTGCTGTTCCAAAGTACATATTACCACTACTATAAATAGGAAGCTTATGACGCCAGTGGCACAGATCTTGCAATTACATTCTGTTCAGAAAACCAAGACTTGATGACTCGAAAGGCGTTCAGGAGGTACACTGTGCTAAAAGACATGTGGAGTTACATTCGAAGCACTGTGGCGATAACGTCGTTGGCGTTGGTTGGAATCAGTCCAAATGAGATTAACGGACAGCAAAGACCATCAGGATTTAGGTTTGACGCTCCGAAAGTTCATTTTAGTATCCAAATCGGTGCAGACCAAACCAAAGCTGCCAACGAAATTGTGCAGTTTGTGAGCAATAGGCTGACTCTAGATCCTACGGATTTACATCAGCCCAAGATCGCTCTGGAATTCGGGGTGAGGATGGGTGAACGCACTGATATAGATTTCGAAATGGTATTTGCTGGAGTTAGCACCCCGTCCGAGTTTAGGGATTGGGTAGACAATGAAGACCTGCCCATCGAGCAAACTACTGATTTATTTAAGAGTACTTATGGGATTAATCTTAAGCGGTATCTTAGGGACAGAGGTGAAAGGTTGAGCCAATTTGCTTGGGTGCCTAACGGCTGGGCCCCATTCATTGGTGCTGGAGGAGGACTAGCCGTTTTAAAATTTGGACAAGTGGGAGATTTCGTAGACTTCGAAACTTTGGATGTTTTCGGAGCAGACATGAAGTCTAGAGGACATGGTGCAATTGGAAAAGTGTTTGCCGGCATGGATTTTTATTTAGGTGCTGGATGGGGCCTGACCACCACTTGGCAATATGCGTGGGTCACTAGCCCAATGAATGGAGACTTTCAACAGTTTCAGCCCTTTGATTTAGGGGGACTTGGAGGACAACTAGGAGTAAGACTTCTATTTTAGTTAGAATTAACTGACACTTGAGCAGTCACAAGCAAGGAGTAAACCATGAACTATATCAAAAAGCAAAGATGGACTGTCACAAAAGACCTCCTCTTGGTTGGCTTACTCTCTCTCATATTATTACCAAGTACAATACATGCCGCCAAAGTTACAACGATCGATGATAGGTGGTTGGCTTGGATGGGATGCTGGTCACCCAAAGAAGTTCAGCAAACCGGTCAGGAGAGCCTGGCATCTCTGTGTGTGATTAACAATGAAGAAAAAAATGGATTAGAGATTCTGACCATAGTGGATGGAACCATTACCGAACGAAGAGAAGTGGGACTTAATGGCGCAGTCAAAGAAATAAATAGTGAAGATTGTGCAGGAATTGAGGCCTTCACTTTTTCTGAAGACGGGCGGCATATCTTCCTAAACACAGAATTACTCTGTGCGGGAGGCCAACGTAAAGAAACTGGCATCATGAGTATGACTAGTCCCCAGGAATGGCTGGAGGTGAAGGCTATTGGAATAGGGGGGCAAACTACTCCTTGGGTCCTAAGGTATGGAATTGCGTCGCAAGATGTCTTTGAAGCCGCTGGACTAAAAGAAACTGTGGCTAGAAGCACGCTACTTACAAGAATAGCCTTCAGCGCTCCCCTGACTCTAGCCAATGTCGTTGAAGCTGGCACAAAGGTAGATCCACAAGCCATAGAGGCTTGGGTTTTAGAGAGTGCACAGCCATTTGCCTTAGATGGAGACATCCTTAAAAGAATGTCTTTTTCAGGAGTAACTCCTAATGTACTAGACGCTGTCATTGCGATCTCATTCCCTAACGAATTTGTCTTGGAGAGATTTGGAGTAGATACTGATCGAGAATTCCAAAGCTCTGACTTGAACACTAGAACTAGTGACCGGATAACTCGGCAGAATTTCAATTATGGAAACACGTACTACGGGGGTAGTTACAACAGGGGCCCATTTAGGTATGGATACAGTCCATACTATGCCTACAGATACGCGGATCCTTACTGGGGCTATGATCCTTACTGGAGCTATAGCAGCAGATATGGCTATGGATTCGGTTACAGCCCCTACTATCGTTCCGGATTAATTTATAACAATTACTACAACGGATATTACAGAAGCCCCACCCGAATAACGGGCAGAGTTAGGACCAACACCTGGAACTATGACGACGGCAACAATCGAGCCCGAGCAGTACCCGGAAGGGGATACACAAGAGGAAACAGAGGAACACCCAGTACTGCTGCACCTTCCGGAGGGGGTAGCAATCCACCATCAGGTGGTGGAACACGCACGGCTAAGCCTCGTGGAGGAAAACCAGGTGGGACACCCTAAGGAAAGGTCCACGACCGACTGCCTTCACTAGTGAAATATTGAGCTAATACCTACTGTCGTCCTAGGGGACGACAGTAGGTATTTCGATTAAATTTCCAGGATCGGGACGTATACCTAGATGGTCTAGCTCTGTGTTTAGGCCTGGCATGCCTTCGCCAATCAACTCATTGATAGTTGTTATCACTTCGGTCAAATCACTCATACCCAGGTCGATCTGATACAGTTGATCAGCCGTAGGAGCTGTTGCAGAGCCTTCAATACCAGACAGAAGTCTAGACATACGATTCAATCTCGAAAGATCTTCAGTTGCATCATCTAGCCTAGCTTTCAAGTCTCCTACATTACTTCTTAGGCTATCGGTCACTTCCGAACTGGAATCAAGAAGTGTTTCGACATCCTCTAGTTGTCCTCCAAGACGCTCAGAAGCATCCCTCGCCTGTCCCAATAACCCCAGCATCTCAAAGACCGACATTGCAGCTTCATATCTAGCATTTCTGTCAGCGTCGGACATGCCATCTCTTGGATCCGCCTGAACTTCTATCTCAATTTCACTAGTTACCAATCCTGCCATTATCCTAGCTTGATAGCTCCCTGGCAAGACCATTGGACCGGTCAAAGGCGGACCGAATCCACCTCCGTTGGGATCTTCCATATCAGAGGGTAGTTCGTAACGCATATCCCACAAAATCTCATGAAATCCAGCTTTTCCAGGCCCCGCCAACTTACTTATGGGTCGCAACGATGTGTCCAAAATTTCCACGCACACGGGCTGGTCACACTCACTAACTTCTCCCAGAGCTAGCTCTTCTCCCAACCAATAACGAATCCTAACTCCATCCTCTGGATTTTCTGCTATAAACATGTCACCCCAGAATGGCCAACCCCCGGAACGAATCCACTGAGTTCCTGGTTTTGACTGAAAACTTTGTAAGCCATTCCCTAGGATAGCAGGATCTTCGGCAATTTCCTGCAATGGACCTAGATCGTGTAATATCCATATGCTCCGGCCATGGGTACCTACAATTAAATCATTCTCACGTGGATGGATCGCGATATCATCTACTGGAACAGTTGGGAAATTACCCTTGAGAGGTTGCCAATCACTCCCTCTATTAAATGAGACGTAAACACCTACCTCATTGCCGAGGAAAAGAAGATTTGGAGACAAGTGATGCTCCCTAACGACATTTATCGACCAATCTGGTAAATCTGATGAAATTGACTGCCAACTGGCACCATAATCTTCACTAACATAAAGATACGGTTTGTAATCACCATCGTTGTGTGCGTCGAAAGAAGCATATACACGACCTTCAGAATGCCTAGATGCTTGCAGCCTGCTTACGTAGGTTCCTGGGGGTAGACCTGGACGGTTTTCGACGACCATCCAATTATCTCCACCATCTCTTGTGACCTGCAAGTTCCCGTCGTCAGTGCCCACATAAATTACCGATGGACTGAAAGATGACTCTGAAATCGCTGTAATGTTGCCATAAGAAGAAATGCCATCATTACGAGATAAATGAGGTTCTGATAAAGGTCTACCCATTATCTCCAAGGTGTCCCGATCAATGAGCCTTGTTAGATCGGGAGAAGCCTCTTCCCAGGTCATGCCTTGATCTCGGGATCGAAGCAAGTGATTTGCTCCAATATACACAGTGTTTGGGTCGTGTTCCGAAACTACTATCGGTGCATTCCAGTTAAAATCGTAAGAACGTTCCTCATCTACTTCAGAAGATCGTGCCACGGGTCGAATCCTGGTCGCCGATCCAGTACTTCTGTCTAAACGAGATATGTTGCCCCCCTGTGACTCCGTATAAACAATATTTGGGTTTGTAGGGTCTACCTGGTTATAGAATCCATCTCCACCAGAAACATCTTCCCAATCGCTGTTGCGCACACCGTAGTTATTTAGAGTCTGATTCGGCGCACACCACGAACTGTTATCCTGCAATCCTCCGCAAACATGATATGGATGTTGCATATCAAAGCCAATCTCATAGAACTGCCCCACTGACATGTTGTCATACATACGCCAGTTTTGGCCTCCATCTCTAGTTGTTGACAAACCACCATCACTGCCAAGGATTACATGCTCAGAATTTTCTGGATTGACCCAAAGAGCATGGTGGTCAACATGAATACCTTCTGCAGCATCCCCTTCCCACCAAGTTTTTCCTCCGTCATCGGATATCGAAAGTTGCACTCCGCCCAAGTAAATTCGCTCTGGATTGTTTGGATCGATCCTGACCATACTGAAATACATCGGGCGGGGATTACGTTCACTTACTTTTTCCCAAGTGTCTCCCCTATCTGTCGTTCGATATATTCCTCTCCCCTCTCCTTCTACGCTCTCTACAGTGGCATACAGAAGGCTCCCGTCTCCTTGGTAGATATCAAGCCCGATTCGTCCTTTGTCTCCTTCTGGTAAACCCTCGTTGAGCTCTTGCCAACTCTCTCCACCGTCATAGGTGCGATAAATACCAGAGCCTGAGCCACTAGCGCTAAATCCGAATGCAGTACGACGACGCTGATACATGGCAGCAAACAGGGTGTTCGGATCCTCGGGACTAATGACTAAATCGATAGCTCCAGTGTCCTCGTCTATATAAAGAACTTTTTCCCAAGTGTCTCCCCCGTCGGTAGTTTTAAAGACTCCTCTTTCATCATTTGCTCCCCAGAGATGGCCCACAGCGGCTACAAACACGACATCTGGATCTTGGGGGTGAACTACGATGCGCCCTATGTGTCTCGTTTGGGACAATCCTGTCGAAACCCAAGTGTCTCCCCCGTCCACCGACTTGAACACTCCAAATCCATAGGGAGAGCTTTGCCTATTCTGAGGTTCTCCAGTTCCCACCCACACAATATTAGGATTAGAAGGAGCGATACTGACCGCACCTATTGAAGCAGTTACTTGATTGTCGAATTTTGGCTCCCAGGCCATCCCATCACTTGTCGTTTTCCATAAACCTGCCGTAGCAAATCCTACAAAAATATTTGCTGGATTGTCGGGGTTCACGGCAATGTCAGATATTCTTCCACCCATGATCGCCGGACCCACCTCACGAAATACCACACCCTCTGTTACCAACTGGACAGGATCCTGAATTTCTTGACTCACAACCGGAATAAATGAGGTGATGGTAATGAAAAGGGCAATTACCCACAGGCGCACATCGCTAGTTTGTAATATTAGAGATGGAAATCTCTGCTGAAAGTATTGCATCATTTGAATAGGAGCTAATCCTATCTGACGAGATGGAAAAGTCATGAATCCTCCGAGCGACTTGAGTTCTTGTCTTAATGGCTAGTAGGTGCTCACTCACTTAATGAGTGCCATCGGTCCTAGCTATAGCTAAGATGAGAAGCCCACTAAGGCAAGCCATCTATTCCCGAGGTCTAAATTTTAGTGTAAACTATTGAAATCCTTGAGAGGTACTAGCCACTCCGTCAACCATCTCAATCATTTTCAAATCTAGAAGGTGTCTTTTGTTTTCATTCCAGATAATAGCAGGTAAAAAAAACCTAGATTCTAACCTGTTCAGAACATTGATGATCATCGTTACCATAGGGATATTAGTCACAAGTTGCACAAGCAATGGTGATAGTGAATCCTGGAAACAACCTTTGAATCCAGAGGACTGGCCGCACTATGCGAGGGATTTAGGTAGCACAAAATATTCCCCCCTAGAGCAAATCCACCATGATAATGTCGATCAGCTAGAAATCGTGTGGAAATGGGAGTCAGCCGACTACGATCTATTGGAAGAATATCCCGACCTCGAAATCAACAATAACTTCCAGACTACCCCCATAAAAATTGATGATAAAATCTATACAACAACTAGTATGGGCCAAGCGCTAGCATTAAATCCGAGCACTGGAGAAGTACTTTGGACATACAACCCCTACCTATCAGGAGATCGAACTCCAACAGGAAGAACAAACAGAGGCCTGTCATACTGGAAGGACGGAACTGACGAGCGAATACTGTTAGGATCTGGTGAGTACCTGATCGCGCTAGACGCACAAACAGGAAAACTTGTCCAGGATTTTGGAACCGAAGGACGTGTTCATCTGGCTCAAGATATTGACGACAGGGTGACTCGTTACAGATGGGCGTCAGTACCTCTAGTCGTTAGGGATGTTGTTATTGTGGGGTCACAGGCCCTAGCCGAAACGAGAAATTGGCAAAGGTCACCCCCAGGCTACGTTAGAGGATTTGACGTTCGAACAGGAAAGCTCAAGTGGCGATTCAACCCTATTCCTCAAGCAGGAGAGCCAGGCAATGACACATGGGCCGATTCTTCCTGGGCCTACACGGGTCATGGTAATGTATGGACCTTAATGACTGGGGATGCTGAAACAGGAACTGTTTTTCTTCCACTAAAAACCACTACAAATGACTGGTATGGTGGGCACAGAAAAGGTGATAATCTATATGGAGAAAGCCTTGTGGCACTGAATTCCGAAACAGGAGAAATAAGGTGGCACTATCAAACAGTTCATCACGGGCTTTGGGACTATGATCTACCAGCCGCCCCAAACCTGGTAAATGTTCACATTGACGGACAAGAGATCAAAGCCGTTGCCCAAGTCACAAAACAAGCCTTCATTTTCTTCTTTAATAGGGAAACTGGTGAACCCATATGGCCGATTGAAGAAAGACCGGTTTTACCCTCTGATGTTCCAGGAGAACAGGCATCTGTTACACAACCATTTCCTACCTGGCCTACCCCTTTCGACCTTCAAGGAATTACAAAGGAAGATCTAATAGATTTCACACCAGAACTTAGGAATGAGGCCATCGAAATTCTTTCTGACTTTGTCTATGGACCGATGTATACCCCTCCAACGGTAAGAAATGAAAACCTAACTGGAAGAATGGGAACCGTCATGATGCCTGGGTGGGTGGGTGGGGCCAACTGGGGAGGAGCAGCAATCGATCCTGAAACAGGTATGATTTACATTCCGTCTGTGACGTCCCCAAATGTTGTTGCACTTGAGCCACCTGACCCTGAAATTTCCGACTTTAACTTTGTTCGTGGATTACCTAGAGAAGTAAGTATGCCTCAGGGTTTACCGATCCTCAAACCACCTTATGGACGAATTACTGCTATCGACTTGAACACTGGAAATCATATCTGGATGCAACCAAACGGACCCGGACCAATCGATCATCCATTATTAAAAGACATGGACTTGCCTTGGCTGGGTCAGCGAGGCCGTCCTGCCCCTCTGCTTACAAAGACTCTTCTGTTTCTAGGTGAAGGTTCAGAAGGAGCACTTTCTATTTTGCCAATAGCAGGAGGACCAACTTTTCGTGCGTGGGACAAAAAGACGGGTGAAGTCATTTGGGAAGTTGAACTAGAAGCAGGAACCTCAGGTGCTCCCATGACTTATATGATTAACGGAAAACAACATCTTCTAGTAGCAATCGGCGATCACGAAGTGCGAGGACAGTATGTAGTTTTTGCCCTTCCTTAAAAGAATAGAATAAGCGTTCTAAACACAAACTGGAGTCAATCCATGAATAGAAGTAAGCACACATTTTTATTTCTCTCCGCATTCGGTTTTCTATCGTCGATTAATTTGATGGATGGAACCAAGATCAACGCTCAGGATGATTTTACTGGTACAACTGCAATTGTTGGCGCTATGCTCCTGGATGGATATGAAAGGCCTCCTATTCACCACTCGGCGATTCTTATACAGGGAGACCGTATCGTCTCTGTAGGGACACAGGCAAATACAGAAATTCCTGAAGATGCAAACATTATTGATGGCAGTGGTATGACAGTACTGCCTGGGCTCATTGACCTCCATGTCCACACTATGTTTCTAGGCCACGGCGACTACGCAGAATGGTTTCCTATTTTTGAAGGAAAAGAAGAGGAAATGATGGAGCTAGCAGCAAAACAACTGCTCATGGCTGGAGTAACTACTGCAGTTGATCTGGGTGCCCCCATAGAGATCATCAATGTAAGAGATCGTATAAATGATGGTCGAGCCATAGGATCTCGTCTACTGGTAAGTGGCCCTTGGATTGCAAGAAGAGCTTGGGGTTCATACCCTTCCTATTTTCAACATGTGGTGAATAGTTCTGAAGAGGCTGGACAACGAACTCAAGAACTAGTGGATGCTGGAGTGGATGTAATAAAGACATGGGCCGGAATGGAAGAAGCGGATATTCGGGCTGTCGTGGACGTAGCACATCAATCTGGAATCCCAGTCCACAGTCACCTCTACACACCAGAATCTATATGGGACGCCATCCGTGGTGGTTCAGATGTCCTACAGCATGTTGGATCTGGTGGAAATCCAGATTATCCGGAAGACCTGATCGAGGCTATAGCTGTTAGAAATATCCCGATCGTGCAAACAATGGCACACAGAATCTGGGTATACCCAGCTACCATAGCCTTTCCAGAAAGGCTTCAAGATCCTCGCCTTAAGGAGGATCTTCCAGGCGACTTGTACGCAGAATTTCAAAGGTCTTTCGTAGATTTTGAAAGACTATCCTATTTCCGAAGCACTCCAAGACAGATTCGAAATAGCAAGACGGCAGCCAGACAATTTATCGATGCCAACGTGGTAATGGGCATGGGAACAGATTCGGGGAGTCCACTCAACTTCCACACAGAAGCGGCTTGGAGAGAAATCTCTGCTCTGGTAGATAGTGGCATGAGTCCAGCTCAAGCTATATCAGTGTCTACCAAATTGGGAGCTGAAATTATTGGCCGAGGATCGGACCTTGGAACAATTGAAGTCGGCAAGATAGCGGACCTTATAATGGTAGCTGGCGACCCTCTATCTAATATCCAAATACTCGCCAACATCGAGCACGTGATGAAAGGAGGAGTCCTGTACAAGTAGTGAAACTCCTTTAAACTGTTTCCTCCTTAATGGAAGTCTTCATTGCTTCATCAAGTAAGAACAAATCCGTTAATAATGCCCTAAAATGAATAGAAGCGTTGAGGTTGTCGATTAGCTGTGAACTGATAGCTGGCTGTACTTTTACCAACGTCACAGCCGCTCGCGTCTTATGTGCATCCTGTCTCACGACATCTGCCAATGCCAAAAACTCGGAACTAGATTCCAAAGACTCCATGACTACTTCCAGGTCTTCATCCAAAAAAACCAAGGCCTCTTCTGTAGCCTCCAAGAAACCCATTAATTCACCGTTAGGTTCGCGATCCCCAGTTACACCTTGGGCAGCATAAGCCAGAAAAAATTCATAGCTAGCTTCGATTTTATCTATATGTTTTTGCAGCTGATCTACAGTCACGTGGGTCTATTCCCTTCACCTTGCATGAATCCAGTGTCGCCACCAGACTCCCCTTGTCCGGCAGGTCCTTTCTCCCCTACGACCCAACGATCTGGGTCATGGTGTTCTAGGTACTCATCCTTCGTGATCCAACCAAAAAACATGGACTTGGTGATCCACCACTTGTCTGGTCTTACGGCGAAATAGATATGGGTGATGACCAAAGTGATCAATGCCACTCCCCCTAGGCCATGTAGAACATAAACAACACCCCACTGCGCATCGGAGAAGAACCTATCTGGATCAGCTGGACCAAACCAAGTGTCGATTCTGAACATCATCAACAAGCCCGTTACAATTGCTAACAACCCAGCAACGGAAGCAGCATGATGAAAAAGTTTGTGGTCAATTGGATATTTCCCCGCTTTGGCCACTTCCTCTTCACTGCTTGTCAGGATGTTACTTAACTCTGACTTCCCTGCTTCAAGATCATCTTTATCTATCCACATCGCCCAAAAATCTTGCCAAAAAGTAGCATGGATAATGTGATAAATGATGATCGCTGTAAGAGCCAGTCCCGCTATCCAGTGAATCTCAACCCAAGCAAATTGTACCCCTACGATAGGGAAAAATGCTGTAACCAGGAGGACAATCATCGCAACTGACATGAGCCAATGAAAGACTCTTTCGGACATGGCATGACGCAAAATTTTTGCTGGCAAACTCCAGCCTTTGCTTGAGGGATTTTCCAAACTGCCGATTCCTGAACCCCCATTCGACTTTGCGTATGCCCAAACACTATGTAGGACTACAAAACCTAATCCTACCGCCAGAGCCGCCCACATCAGATCCCATGATATACCTATTAAAACCTCTTGGCCCCAAGGATTAGCTAGTTTTCTCCATAGTTCCACTTTCTAATCCTCCATTCCACGAATGGACCTGCGAACGAGATTTCTCATCAGTGGCAATTTAAAATCATTGTGCCGGAGCGGCTGGGCGTTTGTTGTACTTAGCGAAAGTTGTCCCGCAGCCATTCCTAGTTCGTCAGTTGGTTCTTTACCCTTTATGAAAGATTCCACAACTTCAAGACGCACTGGAAAAGGTGCGACCCCATTTACCGATAGTCGAACGTCCTCGATCACATTCCCGTCCATCTTGATTGCTGAAGCAACTGACATAAGTGCGAAGTCCCATGCCTTCCGGTCTTCAACTTTTTCATAGTAGAATTTAGCCCCTGACCAGGTCGTTGGAATACGAATTGAGGTTAATAACTCACCAGGGTTAAGTATGGTCATACGCTCGATATCTACTGCAGGACTCATGAAATAATCTTGCGCTTCAACTATTCTTTCCCCCTTAGGACCCTTTATTACAAACTGAGCACCCAAAGAAATTAGTGCGGGCGCAGAATCTGAAGGATTAACAGCTACACACCTACTCGCTCCTGTGATGCAATGTTCCCGATTCATAGAGGTGGGTGTGCCAGCATAACAAACATTCCCACCAGCACGATAGCATGGCCAGCCACTTCTATAATACCAACAACGAGTGTCTTGAGAGAGATTACCACCCAAGGTTCCTCTGTTCCGTATCTGAGGAGTAGCGATGTGACCGGCAGCTTTAGCTAGAACTGAGTAATTTTCCACAATATGTGAATGTTTTGCCACTTCTGTAATAGTGGTCATTGCACCGATCTCAACGCCTTCTGAGCCTGTACGAACTCCTTTAAGCTCTTCAACCTGCGCAAGATCAACAACTGCAGTAGGTTTCTTTATTCTGTCCTTAAACCAATCAAAGCTATCTAGTCCTCCAGATAAAACCCAACCATCCTCTCCATAACGTGACAACAACTCTATAGCATCATCCACGTCGGTCGGCTGGAAAAGCTCGAAACCCGAAATCATATCTCTTATGATTGCCATAATTCGCCCCTCCGGTTAGACGTGTATGTCAAGAGGACCGTATGCCGGTTCTTGACCTTCAATTTCTGCGAGAATCACATCAGCTGTTAACGGAGTTCGACACAGACACTGTCCATCCAATGCATCCGCAATAGCTGAAGTTAGCGCGGCAGAGCCAGCTCCAACTGGTGGTTCTCCAATTCCCTTAGCACCCACTGGATTCTGTGGGTCAGGAATCTCAACTGCTGCCCAATCCAAATCTGGAGGAATATCCAAGATTCCTGGTGGCCGAGCGGTGTAGAGACGATTCGCGAAAGACACACCCCACACTGGATCAAAAACCCATTTCTGACTCATCGCCATTCCCATTCCTTGAATGGATCCACCCAACCCCTGAGCCCGCAAACTCCTTGGATGCAACACCGTTCCACAATCCGTCACTCCAGTATAATTCACCAGGTCCACCTGACCTGTTTCAACATCAACTTCCACTTCTGCAAAACCCACGACCCAAGATTGTATAGCTCCCTCTCTCGGATAATTATCTCTTGCTGCAGCTACCAATCCCTGCCCTTCCAATCCCTTAACCGCAAGTTTCGTCATGTCATTGAGGTCTTCACTTGCCTCAGCTCCGCTATAAGCACCACCCAAATTTATGGCTCGTTCGGCAGCTGCGCCCAAAGTCATACCCCTAGACGGATTCGCACGGTGAAAGACTCTTCCATCAGACGTCTCATAATCTGACGGAGAGCCACCTAAATCACGAGCGGCGATTTCTTGTAACTTACGTTTTGCATCCATTCCAGCAGCATGGTTAGCTCTAGTATGTGCAAAAGTTGTCTGACTTCCGGCTTGAACAGAACTCCAAGGAAGATGTTGTCTGCTGTCACCCCAGACGACCTCACAGTCTTCCCATCCTATCCCTAAAACATCAGCTGCTGCACGACCCGTATCCGCAATGGAGTGAGTCCCAAGATTTCCAATGCCCTGATGTATCTGCAATTTACCATCTGGTCGAATCAGAAGAAGACCGTCAAAACCAGTGCTACCAGCTGTATATGGGCTAACGGCTAGTCCTATTCCAGTTTTCTTTGTACCGTTCTGCTGCCCACTCCTCTTGATGCGTTCATCCCATCCGAAAAGTTCTACTCCCTTTTCGATGGCTTCCTTTACGTGAACACTGGTTAAGCCACCTTGTCGAGGTCCGAAAACGGAATCTCCGTCGGGGGCGTTGATCCTCCTAAGATCCAGACGATCAATCCCTAGCTGTCTTGCAGCCTTATCCAAGAGTGGCTCCAGCATGCCAATATACTGGGCACCACCAGGCCCTCTTTGAGCAGCTTTAGGAGGAGTATTCGTGTAGACCCCCACTCCTCTCTGCCTCTGATTCAGAGGCTGGTATGCCAGAGATGCTGTAGATCCTCCCGACATATGATCATTAGTCCCATAGGGTCCGCCATCACCGAGGGCGTATATATCTAGAGCTGTAATACGCCCGTCCTCCCTGAACCCTATCTTAATTCGCGCCTGCATTCCGGGCCTAGCTCTACCAAGATAGTTTTCCTCATATCGGGTGATCCTAAGCATCACTGGTCTATTTAGTTTCCTCGACAAATGAGCTGGCACCTGCATGATCGGACTTCCACTGATCTTACTGCCAAATCCACCACCGCAGTAATCACCAATCAGAACCACGTCTTCTAATTCCAGATCAAGCATGTTGGCCAGTGCAGATCTTGTCCGAGCAACACTCTGGGTGGATGTATGCATATAGATCTTACCATTCTTCCAGTAAGCCATAGTACTCCTTGGCTCCATGGGATGGTGCGTAAGGGACTGATGCACAACAGTCTCATCCAAAATTACTTTGGCTTCAGAAAAACCCTTCTCAATATCGCCAACTGTCCATTCGTCAGATGGTTCCCCCATCGGCATCATTCCTGGACCAGCGCTATCAAAATCCTCCTGTGTCCATTTGATCGTTTGTATTTCACGACCAACTCTCGTATTTCCTTCAAGTCTTCCGTTTGGACCATCTGGATGCAAGCTATCCAATGGATTCAGTACGAAAGGAAGAGGTTCATAGTCAATTTTTATGGCCTCAATAGCCTCTGCTGCAGTTGTTTCGTCTACAGCAGCAATTGCCAATATCGCCTCGCCCTCATAAAGGGGCTCCATCGTCAAGCACGGTTCACCTGGAGCATCAACTGCTGGGACATCGTCAGCCGTTAACATCCCGAAGACGCCCTCCATCGCCAACGCTGCACTAGCGTCGATTCTGCGAACCCGACAATGCGGCATGGGACTTAGCAATAATTTGGCGAACAACATACCATCAGCCCTGAAATCTTCGGCATATTTGGCACGACCAGTAATCTTCGCAATCAAATCGGGTGGGCTAATATCCTGTCCAATCAATTTTTCTGCCATTTCAGCCCCCTATACCTGGCGCCGCGCGTATTCTGCGCCGCGTAAAGCCGATGTGAGAATTTTGTCATAGTCGCAACACCTGCAAAGGTTGCCAGAAAGTGCCTGAGCCGCTTCTTCTCTAGTGGGGTTGGGATTTTCTTCGATCATTGCGACCATAGACATGATGAATCCTGGGGCACAGAAAGCGCACTGGAAACCACCCTCGTCAACTACACCTTGTTGGCACGGATGTAAAGAACCATCGGGGTTCTCTAGTCCCTCTATAGTAGTAATCTGCTTGCCCCTGACACTTTGTGTTAAGACTGAACAAGCATAACTGGCAACACCATCAATTAGCACTGTGCACGCTCCACATTCCGCTCTATCACAGCCCAGTTTGGTTCCAGTCAGGCCCAACTTATAACGAAGAGTCATTGCGAGCGTTTCCTGATTCAAAACGTCAACTCGTCTTTGCTGACCGTTAACGTTCAAGGTGACTAACCTTTCTACTGAACCCTGCACTGCCATGGCACCTAGCAAAGGCTGGTTACCCCTGAATAGATAGCCCACAGATGATGTAGTGGCACCAGTAGCGATCACGCCCTTGATGAACTTCCTGCGTGAAACTGACCTAACTGGCGTGCCGATAATCTCGACCTCACTCATGGAACCCCACCTCCTTGAGTAGTTCTTCCTGAGAGTCTCTTTCTGGGCGACTCCCCTGCCCAACTCTTCAAAGATAATGTCACAGCTACTTATGTGCGAGACCGGTTCGAAACTCTTGTATTTAACCATCTCACTTAAATTCCAATATTATTTTTGGATCAACCTGAAATATCTCATAGACTTTTTCAGTTTCACTAATCAGCTACGGACTCTATGTTGTCTGGAAAGTAAAATCGAAAACCCCATACCTTAAGCCAGTGAAAATACTAGCCTCTAATTCGTATACACCTTTGAATGCAAACGAAGTACTGGAAATCCTCAGTTATAACTATGGGATAGAAGGTTCCATTGATCCTCTGCCGAGCGAGCGAGATCAAAACTTCCAGGTTTCCGCAAAAAACGGAGAGCATTTCGTATTAAAAATCGGGAGCCCTCTAGAAAATGATGATCTTATTGTCTTTCAAGACGAGGTTCTTAATTTTTTGGCCGAACGTCGACTACCCTTTTCTGTGCCAGTGCCAATACCTGACAAACAAGGACAAAACATTGTCTCCTTCCGAACCGAGTCCGGAGCAAGAAGATTGGTTCGCTTGGTCTCCTACATAAAAGGTGAAAAACTTTCCAGCCTCATATATAGAGACACAAAAGTCCTTCGATCTCTGGGCCGTTCAGTCGGTTGTTTAAACCAAGTCCTTAGCACTTTCGAAAAAGAAATTCCCGAAAGAGATGGTTTCGCCTGGGACCTGACCAATGCTCACGAAGTGATAACCACTAATCTGAACTGCATAGAAGAACATACAGAAAGGAATCTTTTAGAAAGCTTGTGTGAGAATCTAGAAAGTAATATCCAACATAAACTCCATAAACTTCCCACCAGTCTTCTTCATAATGACGCCAATGATCACAACGTATTAGTAAGCCCACCTCTTTCAGAAGGTCACCAAGTGGTGGGGATTTTAGATTTCGGAGATATGATAACAGGACCTTCTATCTACGACCTGGCCATCTCTGCTGCATATGCCCAAATGGGAATGGAAGATCCATTTTCTTCAATACTGACCCTTGTTCAAGCATATAATGAAGTGCAACCAATTACCCCAGAAGAATTGGAGGTTCTCTTCCCACTTGTCTGCGCCAGACTGGCAGTTAGCGTTAGCCTTTCCGCAGCCCACATACAAGATGGAAACATGGATCCGTACCTGACTATAAGTCAGAAAGCATCTTGGAGATCTCTAAATACTCTGGTAGAAATTCACCCACGATTGGCACGAAATCGCCTGCGAGAATCCTGTGGTCTTCCTCCGTGCCCGAACAACGAAAAGATAAAGCAGTGGATGGAAATCAACAAAGCCAATTGTGGTCCTCTCGTCAAAGATCCTCTGGATGATTCTTTGATATTTGACCTGAGCCCAGGAAGTACTTCTCTCCCTGATTTAGAAACTTTGTCCAATGTTGATCAAGTAACGACATTATTGTTTTCTCATATGAGTAACGCCAACTCCACGGTTGGAATCGGAAGATATGCTGAACCAAGACTATTATACGCTTCTGACAATTATATCCAGCCAAGTGCAGGCTTCCCAGAACGGCGGACTATACATCTCGGATTAGACCTGTTTTTGCCAGCGGAAAACCCTGTACTAGCTCCGCTAGATGGGAGGGTTCACAGCCTAAGAGATAATAACATCGACTTGGACTACGGACCGACCATTATTCTAGAACATGTATTGGACGAAGTAGTATTCTACACTTTGTACGGCCACCTGACTGCAGATTCTTTAGATGATTTAAAGCCAGGAGATTATGTAGAAAAGGGTCAGGAGTTTTGCAAAATCGGTGATTATCCAATCAATGGAAACTGGCCACCGCACTTACATTTTCAAGTCATTACAGATTTACTGGACCTGGACGGAACTTTCCCTGGAGTGGCCCTACCAAGCCAAAAATATACTTGGATGAGCCTTTCCCCGAATCCATCACTGATGTTAAATCTTCCCGATGGCTCCACATTCTTAGAAACCAGTCCAACAAAAACAATACAGAAGGAACGAGAGGATCATCTAGGCCCATCCCTGAGCCTTTCGTACAAGACTCCTCTTCACATAGTAAGGGGATGGAAACAAAATCTCATTACAGACGAAGGTCAACTTTACCTCGATTGTGTCAACAACGTAAGCCATGTGGGACACTGCCACCCTAAGGTAGTCGCAGCTTCAACTCTACAAATGGGCGTATTAAATACCAACACCCGATATCTAAACCGAAATATCACCACATATTGCAAAAAACTGCTCAATACTTTGCCGGAGCCCCTGAGCGTTTGCTTCCTGGTCAATTCTGGCAGTGAAGCCAACGAATTAGCATTTAGGATGGCACACGCGACTACTGGATGTAACGACCTCATAGTTGTAGATGGAGGTTACCACGGCAACACTGGAGCAACAGTTGAGGCTAGTTCTTACAAGTTCGAGGGACCAGGGGGCCAAGGTCCCAGTGCGCATGTGTTTCCAGTTGCGGCACCCGACGACTACCAAGGCCCTTTTCTAAGAGATGATCCAAAGAGAGGTGAGCGGTATGCACAGGAGGTCGAATTGGCAATCCAGGCTTCTCAAAAGAATAGCGGCGGCCCATCACTCTTTATATGTGAAAGCCTTCTAAGCTGCGGAGGACAAATTGTCTTGCCTCCTAACTATCTGAAAACCTCATACAAACTTGTTCGCGATGCAGGAGGGGTTTGCATAGCAGACGAAGTTCAAGTCGGATTTGGAAGAGTCGGAAGTCATTTTTGGGGGTTTGAAACCCAGGACGTTATTCCAGATATCGTCACAATGGGTAAGCCCATGGGTAACGGTCACCCAATGGGTGCCGTGGTGACAACTCCCGCGATAGCACAGGCTTTTAATAATGGTATGGAATATTTCAATACTTTCGGAGGAAACCCCGTTTCCTGTGCTATCGGCATAGCGGTTTTGGACATAATCGAGGACACCAATTTACAGGAACAAGCACTTAAAACTGGGAACTATCTACTAAGAGAACTCCAAGTTCTTCAAACTCGACACGAGCGAATAGGAGACGTGCGTGGGTTGGGTCTCTTTTTAGGACTAGAGGTGGTATCCAACAAAGGAAACAAACAACCTCGTAAAGACCTAGCCAAATACATCGTCGAAAGGATGAAAGACCACGGAATTCTGTTGAGTACTGACGGGCCGAATGATAATGTCATTAAGATCAAGCCACCCTTAGTATTTGAGGAGAAGGATGCTACACGATTGGTAGGCGCACTCGACAACATCCTAAAAGAAGATTTTATATCCTACAATAACGGAGAATAGATGTATGACAGCACAATCTGAACAGTTCGCATCATTGAAAGTCACTGGAATGTCCTGTGGTCACTGTACAGCGCAGGTTCAAGCTGCTCTTGAAAACTTGGAAGGTGTTCTACAAGCAGAAGTCTCATTATCTGAGCAAACAGCTTCAATAACGCTGGAAAAAGAAGTATCAAACGATGTTCTGACCAGTGCTGTAGAAGCAGCAGGATATCAAGCAATAGCTCACAAATAAGCATGTTCAGACTGCTTTCTTCTGTTACACTGCTTGTCGCATCTCTTTACTTAGGTAACACACGATTAGGATCACTACCGCCATTATTAGACTTCCTTGATCCTGCCCGTGGCGTATGGACAATTATAAACTCAGCAGACCGATCTAAATCCGATGTCGGACCTTTAGAAGGATTGAGTGCGGAAGTTCAAATTATTTATGACCGCCGACAAGTCCCTCATATTTATGGGGAGACAGTCGAAGATGTTCTTTTGGGTCTAGGCTATGCAGTAGCCAAAGACAGATTGTTCCAATTAGAACTACAAACTCGTTCAGCCGCAGGAACTCTTTCAGAAATTCTTGGAAAAGAAGTTCTTCCAGTAGACAGAGAGATGCGTCAATTGGGACTCGCCTGGTCAGCAGAAAAAAATCACGCTGAACTAGATCCTACATCCCAATCATACCGGTACCAGTCAGCCTACGCCCAGGGTGTAAACGCCTGGATCAACCAAATGACATTGTCCGACCTACCACTGGAGTATCACCTAATAGGAAAAAGGCCGATGGAATGGTTGCCACAATATTCAGCATATCTTATGAAAAGGATGGGTTGGACTCTATCCATGAAAAACACCGAAAGACAAACCAGTCTAGCATCTGGCCTAGTGGGACCAACTGCAGCTAGAGCTTTGTTCCCAGTGGATAGCTGGATACAGGAACCAATACAGCCTAATGGACAAATAGAGCCCAGATTTGACCCAAACGCCTTACCCACACCCATAAATCCTGATAACAATGGTCAAGAAATATCATACATCTCTGAGCTCTTCGAATTATCCAAAAAACCGAGCCAAGATGAATTTACAGAGACCACTCTAGGTTCTAACAGTTGGGCAATTTCACCTAGTCGTTCCTTAAGTGGTAACCCTATCATAGCTGGAGATCCTCACCTCGGACTTTCTCTCCCCAGTATCTGGTATGAAGCTCATCTTATTGTGCCTGGGCAACTAGACGTTTATGGCGTTACCATTCCAGGAAGTCCTGCTATCGCAATAGGATTTAATCGAAATGTTGCCTGGACTTTCACTAATACTGGTTCAGATGTCATGGATTTTTACAGGGAACAGATAGATGATCCAAATAATCCCCAGAATTACTCTTTAGATAATAAATGGCAAAGCTTGGAAAAACGGATCGAACCCTACCTGGATATAGATGGAACGATCCTTGCCGTCGACACGGTCCTCCATACCCACCGAGGACCAACCTTTAGAGAAAACCAAGATTACATTTCTATGCGTTGGACCGTCTTGGAGGAATCCGGAGAACTGGACGCTCTCTCAAAAATCGCTAGAGCTCAATCAGTTGATGAATGGATGTCAGGTATGGAATCATGGGTGGCACCCACTCAAAATGGGTTGGTTATAGATCGATCTGGGAACATAGGAATACGTTCCTCAGGACGTTACCCGGTCAGACCAAAAGGCAATCTAGGAAATGTGATTCAGGATGGAACAATCTCTGGTAGTGACTGGACAGGATGGCTTGATGTATCTGAATACCCTGGATCAGTAAATCCAAAACAGGGCTATCTCACTTCCAGTAATCAGCAACCCGTCGATCCTACTGTTTTTGACAGCTACCTTGGTTCCGACTGGCCTCCTCCGTGGAGAGCAATGCAAATAAATAAGCTATTGCGTTCTGAAGATGTTTATACAATCGAAGATCTAATTGATTTTCAAACCCATCCTGGCAGTGCCAGAGCAGACATCTTCGTAGCCGCTTTTTTAGAAGCCAGCAAAAATCGAAACGAACTCTCAGATGCCAATCTCAAGCAAGCTAAAACTTTACTGATGGAGTGGGACCGTAGATATACCAAAAACAATGAAAGAGCAATTTTGTTCGAAGTAGCGATGCAGAAACTGGCAGAAAATACTTGGGATGAACTAAAAGATCCACAAGGACGTATGCTAGTAAGACCAGGCAGTACAGTTTTGGCAGGATTACTGCAAACACCTGAAAACAAATGGTGGGACAACCGGGGGACTGAAAATCTGCTAGAAACAAGGGATGATATCCTGGTCAAATCACTAAGTGAAGCGGTTGAAATAGTCAGTGGGCGGTACGGTCCAGCAGTAGAAGGTGGATGGCAGTGGAGTAGACTACAAACTGCCAACATATACCACCTATTGAATATACCTGGGTTGTCGGCACTTAACCTGCCGGTCCAAGGAGGACCTGAGACTCTGAATCCATCATCAGGTAATGGAAGACACGGGGCTAGCTGGAGAATGGCGGTAGAATTTGGTGATACTATAATAGCAAGAGGCGTTTATCCTGGCGGACAATCTGGAAATCCCTTGAGTCCATCTTACAAGAATCGCTTGGACGATTGGTCATCGGGTAAGCTCCAGGAGCTTTATTTTCCACAATCTCAAGAAGAATTAGCTAATTCTTCAGTGAAGTCAGTACGCCTGATCCCCGGCAATGGGACATGAACCCTCTATTATTGATCATCCTCATGGTTTTAGGTTCACTAGCTTTTGGCTGGATAGCATTAGTGATTCTGGGATTTGTTCATGGGTTTGTCACACAAAAAGAACGGTCCTGGATATCCTCTGGACTCACGGCTATGGGATCCTGGTTTCTCTTACTGGGCTGGAGAGCCTTCAATGGTGACCTTCCAATCCTACTACAGTCTCTCGAAAGTATCATTAATATCCCTGGCTGGTCGTTGACACTCATTACTCTGGGTTTGGCTGGAGTGCTTGGGGGGACAGCATCCAACTTTGGACAACAAGCTAGAAGATCCCTACAAAAACAGTCTGATCACATTGCTGATTGACTGACCTGAACCTCCCATTTGCACTGCTACGGATTGCCTGTAAACCTTTCTGTCGGTTAGTTTTGTCCCTGACATAGCCTCTGAAAGAAAAAAAGCGACACTCTCTCAGGCAGTTTAATAAGACTAGTGGAACAGAAAAGGGTAAATATGGAGTGTCTAAACTCTCTTGTCTGCAGTAGGACTCAAAGATGATTTTCCAAACCCTCGAAGGAATTGACCTTTCTGGCTTACTCACTCAGAGTCCAATCTTCGCTCTAGTAGTTCTATTTTTCGCGGGGGTTATGACAAGCTTAACACCTTGTGTTTATCCCCTGATACCGATTACTGCATCTATCTTAGCAGGTACAGCTCAGACCCACCAATCTCGCTCAAGAGTCATTGGCCTGACCTTAACCTATGTCATGGGACTTGCATTATTCTATGCACTGCTAGGCCTCCTAGCCGGAATGACAGGCACTCTATTCGGTACAGTCAGCGCTAGTCCCTGGACCAGACTGATAGTTGGCAACCTCTTATTAATCTTTTCTCTTGCAATGCTTGATGTAATTCCAATTTCAGCACCTCAAAGGCTGTTACAATGGACAGGAACCCTCAATGCTGGGTCATACCCAGCAGTCTTTCTGCTAGGGTCTACTTCTGGAATCATAGCCGCACCTTGTGGAGCACCTGCGTTTGCGGTGGTTTTAACTTGGGTGGCAGCCACACAGGCTGGCATGATGGGATTTGTCTATCTATTTGTGTTTTCGCTAGGCATGACTTCACTTTTGGTTTGCGTAGGTTTGTTCTCGGGTTTTGGAGCAGCGCTTCCGAAGTCTGGAGCTTGGATGAAATGGATAAAAAAAATAGCTGCTGTGATCATGCTGCTAATGGCCGAATACTATCTGATCTTAGCAGGTTACAATTTCTAGGAGGTAATTATGAGATTTCTAGCTGGTTTACTGGTCTTAGTTTTTCTCCTTCCCGCCACCCTAAGTGGACAATCTGGTTCTGTTTCACTCCCCATTGGTTCAGAGGGGCCTTCAGCTCAACTGCAGGATCTAGATGGTAATACAGTTCAATTAAACAACTATACCAACGGGAAACCCGCACTCATTGAATTTTGGGCAAGTTGGTGTGAGCAATGTGAGGCCTTACAGCCTCAACTGGATGAAATACAGAGTAGTTACGGAGACAGAATGAATATAGTAGCTGTAGCCGTTGGGGTTTCCCAAAGTGTCAGGAGAGTAAAAAGACACCTAGAAGAACACGACCCTGGTTATCCTTTCCTCTGGGATGCTCGTGGAGCTGCAGTCAGGGCGTATGATGCAACCACTACTTCAATCGTAGTCATGCTAGACGAACAAGGTAAGGTTGCCTATACCGGGGTTGGCCCTTCACAGGATTTAATAGAAGCTGCACATAGAATCATGGCTCCTAACTAGGAAAATCGCACTGCAGATAGAAAAAAGAAGTCCGATCCAAAATACAGATGATTCTGGATCGGGCTTCTTTTTTAAAAAACCAAGATTAGGTCTAGTTTTCACTAGATTCTGGTGTCACCTCATCTATAATATTTCCTAATTCTTCGTAGGCCATGGGATCATTTTGATTGAAACGTTCAATTGTTCCAGCAACGCGGCCGTCTGGGCCAACCACAATCACCGCCCTGCTATCAACCATATCATTATCCCTTAGGCCGCCACCAAATGCTGCATAAGTACCCCCATTGTTTTCGGCATCACTGGCAAAAAGGAATGGGAGGTCTATATCTCGGGCCCAAGAACTCAATTCCTCTTCAGAATCATTTGAAATCCCAACTAGGACAACGTTTTGTCCTCCGTTGAAAAGGCTTGCGTACTGATCACGGTACGCTGTCATTTGGACTGTTCAGCCACGTGTCCTCACTCGGAAGAAAAAGGCTAGAACCACTGTTTCTCCACGGAGATCGGATAAACGAACAGGATCCTCTAAAACTCCATAGCGGGTAGCACCCCTCATACTAAAGTCGGGTGCCATTTCTCCTACTTCAATCAATGTAGAATTCCCTTGAGCACTGACTTCTTGTGAACCTAGAGAAATCCCAAAGACCAAAGCCAAAAAAAATACTATCCAACGGAACTCCATTCGAGTATCTCCTTCTTTGACTCTGAAAAAAATAAACTTTCTTCCCAAGTATACTGACATTTCTTTTCTTGCGCATCATCTGTAACCAAGTAAATCCACGCCTAGCTCGATACCATGAACTAATCGCTTCATCTGAAATTTTAGTGGCCTTCACCCATCCTGTTCCGATCTCAATCAGGAAGTGTCAGCGCCACCAACTCTGCTGACCTATCTGAAGTACCGCCCACCGCCAAAACTATATATTGCTTTCCTTCTAAAGAGTACGTCATTGGCAATCCAGTTTGACTTCCGGGAAGATCTATTTCAGCCAAAATTTCCCCGGTGGATTTATCATGAGCCCGAAGCACTGAATCTCCTCCAGCTCCTTCCCCAGCAAAAACCAGAGTTTTTGTTACTAGGATTCCTGCCCTGGTTGGCTTGCCAGTTCTGTCAATTTCTAACCCTTCCAGTGCAGGGTGATCTTTGATACTCTCTGGTGTATCTCCATTAGGAATCATCCATAAATGTTCCCCACTGTTTAGATCAATCGCTGTGATTCGACCATACGGTGGCTTCATAAGCGGTAACCTTTGAGGACCTCGAGCTGAAGCACGACCTTGTATATAGCGCATTGTAGACACCTCTGGATCCTGAACCAAACCGTAAACTGACGGGCTCATTCTTGAACCCACATAGATCACTCCAGTCTCAGGATCTACCGCACCACCTTCCCAGTTCGCCCCACCCAGACTTCCTGGAATTGTCAGTGTTCCACCAGTTTGGGTTTCCTGGTCTATAACCGAGGGTGGAGTAAAAAGCTCCCCAATACGAAAACGTGACACTATCTCTTCTGCTTCGGCTCTCAACTCAGGAGTGAAATCAATCAGATCCTCTATCCTAACACCCTGTCTATCATATGGAGCTGGTCTGGTTGGAATAGGTTGAGTGGGAGAAGCCCTTTCGCCTGGCACATCAGAAGCTGGCACTGGACGCTCTACGATGGGCCAAACTGGTTCACCACTTCGGCGATCGAAGACATAAGCAAAGTTTTGTTTGGTAAGCTGAACTACTGCAGGAATTTCCGTGCCATCCACGTTGATATCTACGAGAATCGGAGATGTAGGGTTGTCATAATCCCAGATGTCGTGATGGACAATCTGATAATGCCAAACCCTCTGTCCTGTCTCCACCTCAAGCGCCACTAGGCTGGAAGAAAAGAGATTGTCTCCCAACCGATGTCCACCGTAGTAATCCCCTGTTGCTCCTTCAACAGGAAGGTAGACATATCCTAAATCTGCGTCGACTGCAAATGGTGACCAAACAGCCGCATTTCCAGTATAGGACCAAGAATCATTCTCCCAGGTATCGTTACCGACCTCTCCTTCCAAAGGGATCGTATGAAAAATCCAAGTCTGACTACCTGTCCTAACGTCAAAGCCTCTAACATGACCAGGAACATTTTCAGGAGAAGGTGGCCTTCCTCCTACAGCTAAAGCTGCACCTACTATCAAAGTTTCGCCTACTATCACTGGAGGAGAAGAGGAACCGATAATGCCTTCGATCGGGTCCACAGGACGACCTAAACCATTCTTCAGGTCTACAACACCTTCATTCCCAAAAGTTTCAACTTGATGTCCGTTATACGCATCTAGAGCTACCAAATGGTAGCCAGGAGTGATCACGTAAATACGCTCATCACCCCTGCCATCTGACCAATACGCTACACCTCTGCCTGAATTCGCGCGGGGAGCCCTGCGAGCTCTCTCACCCTCATCCATACGCCAAATCCAGAGGGTCTCTCCTGAACTGGCATCGATCGCAATTACATTTCTCCTGGATCCTGCCGTCGCATATAGAACTCCGTTTACCATAAGAGGAGTGGTGGAATTTCTAATCTCTGGACGTGGTCCCTGGTTTTTACTGCTCCAGCGCCAAGCAATGCGAAGATCTCCTGCGTTCTCAGCAGTTATCTGATCTAGGCTTGAATAACCTGTGCTGCCTAAATCACCTCCGTAATAAAGCCATTGGCCATCGGTTGCACCCTGCTGGCCCACCAAGGGAGTGAACAGAAGACACCCTACTAGCCAAGATTCCACAACATGAATTTTAAATTTCACGCTTTCTATCCCTAAAGACCCTGGTTAAATAGAATAAATAAGAGCTAGCAGTCCAATCTTGATCTAATAGGCAAAACAGTAGAAGAGGCCGTCACCACCCGTTCCTCTGAGATCTTCTTGGCCACAACCTCTGCTAGCATGTGCTGCATTCCATGAAGTAGGGTTGTCCCCACCACCAATACGGTCAAAATGTCCAACCAGAGCACTACCTTCACCACTACCTGTCCAATTTTGACATGTGGTGTCACCGTCACCCGTTGCTGCCGTTCCGTCCAACTGAGTACCAGTTAAAATATCATGACGGTTAGGATCATCACCTCGCCCATTTGTCATCTCCCCCAACTCATTCAGAACGGTCTCCTTTGTGAGATTGTTCTCGCCATGAAGATTATCAACATCTGTAGCTACTTGAACCCCAGCAAAGTTATACCACGGACCGCTACCAATACGATCGCGAGCGTTAATACTCGAAGATCCGTCAGAGCTAGTAGAACTTAGATAAGCATGCCACATTTGATCTCCAAATCCTGCCGCAGTTGCTAAGGCTTGGCAATGTTGGTCAGCACCCTCCAGACCACCTAAGTCCCCACCGTTACCCGAACCCACACTTGTGAGGAAAAAGCTCATCATATGTTCCGTATCGGCATTGTCCGCCACGTCATCATTGGAAGATGTGCAAGACATCGCACCAAAAAGAATTATTACTGGTAATGTCAACAACATACTTTTCATGATTCCTCCTCTATCTGATTAATTAATACCCTTAACAGATCGCGACCGACCAGTCGAATAATTCGACTGAGCCGGTCGCTCAACTAACTTCCTTCCAACTAAATACCCGATCCTATCAAGAGCCTGGCCAGATTCCTTGAGTCCTTTGGTCTCCAGCAGCTACCGCACCGACCCCTTTGTAAACAAACTTCTGAACACGTTTACCTTCATAGGTCTCAGTAGTATAAATGTTACCTTTAGAATCAGTGGCTATACTGTGAACAGCAAAAAACTGCCCAGGCTGTCTTCCACCATCTCCAAAAGTTGTCAGGACTTCCATTGTCTCACGCTCTATTACATGAACTTTCATATTCTGGCCATCAGCTAGATAGATATACTTTTGGTCATCATCTTTAGAAAGTGCAATATCCCAAGTCGATCCCTGTGAAAGGGTCTCAGGAGCCACAAAAGCTTCCATCAAGTATTCTCCATCCAAAGTAAATACTTGGATTCTATCCGAAGCACGGTCACAGACGTATAACTTCCCATCATTTGAAGGGACTGCACAGTGCACTGGTCCTCTAAACTGTTGAGCAGGTGGGATGTCTGGACTGTACCGGCCCAAGGGACCGTCATCAGGGACATTAGCATAAGCACCCCAGAACCTTTTTAGTTCACCCGTGCTCGCATCAAGTACCGCTATCCGTTTATTTAGATATCCATCAGCTAAGTACATCTCATTTCGGTCAGCATCAAATCCTATTTCAGCTACTCGACCAAAATTTTCAGTATCGTTACTGCCACCCTCATAAATGGCTCTCCCATTTGTCATTCCCGTCATCCTTGCCCCAGAGCTACCAATCTGCATTAAGAATTCACCATTTCTAGTGAACTTCAACACATGAGCATCAGCTTGGCCATTTCCACCAATCCATACATTGTCAGCGTGATCGATAGTGATCCCGTGATTAGATTGTGGCCATTCATATGCACCGTCTTCTGTTGGCCCCCCCCAGGAATTGACGAGGTTACCATCTGCGTCGAACTCCAAAATGTTCGGCGCTGGAATACAACACTCACTGAGTGGTGGATCTTGAGCAGCACCAATTTCAGTATTGGCAGCAAATGTAGTCTGGCGATGGATGATCCATACATGGTCTCTAGAGTCTACATCCACACCGATAGTGGAGCCTAAGATCCAATGATTGGGTAAAGGTTTTGGCCAAAATGGGTCCACCTCAAACATCGGTGCTTGTATCATATCACCTGAACTCGCTTGTGACGTTTCGCCAGTAGTACATCCACCAACTATCACCGCGGTCAGAGCGACTCCAACTAAAAGAGTACGTCTAAAATCCATTGATCCTCCTCTGTATGTCTCATGCAAATAAATAGCCAGGCCAGCAACAATTGTAGCCAGAAACACATGTGATTATGACAAAGTTCACTTAAGTTGTACGTTATTGCAACTTAATTACGCAAGTGTACTGTCAGAAAAAGCCATGGAACCACATTCTATAACGAAAACTAGGAATCTATTTTTGAGACCAGCCAAACTCGTAATTCTCTCAATCTTTTTGAGTTTGACTGGAGCGAACCCAGTGTCAGCATCGGACAAGACTCTAGTCCATGACACTCCATCTGATGTAACAATCCAAGCATTTCTTAAACCTACTGGGAATGCACTTCATTTCGTTGTTCGAGTCCCCTTAACAGCCATGCAAGACATTAATTTCCCAGTAATCGGCCCTGGATTTTTGAATTTTGAAGAAGCCGATCCTATGCTAAGAGATGGGGCAATGTTATGGATTGGACAGCCAGTCAAAATATACGAAAATGACAGGCTGCTTGAATATCCAGAAATAATAGATATTAGGGCCTCTCTACCTTCTAACCGTTCTTTTAGAACCTACGAAGGAGCACTTGAACAAATCTCAAAGCCACCGTTACCGAACGAAGTGCAGCTTGTATGGGAACAGGCAATGTTAGACATCCACTTTCAATATCCAATTCAATCAGAAGATTCTGAATTTTCAATTGATCCTGGACTGGAACGGCTCGCCTCTCGGGTCATGACTGTGCTAAAATTTCATCCCGCTGGTGGAGAAGAAAGAGTTCTTATGTACACTGGAGATCCAGGGTTAGTCACCCTAGATCCCCAGTGGCATCAGGCAACTGTTCAATTCATAAAATCTGGATTTGAACACATTTTGGGGGGATTAGACCATCTCTTGTTTATCCTATGTCTGGTGATTCCATTCCGACGATTCCGAGAGCTTATCGGGGTGGTCACATCCTTTACCATTGCCCACTCAATCACTCTTATCGCTTCAGCATATGGCTTCGTACCAGACGCTTTGTGGTTCCCCTCCTTTGTAGAGATGTTAATCGCTTTATCAATAATCTATATGGCGGCTGAAAATATTATTGGTGCACAATTACAAAGACGGTGGGTGGTGACCTTTGGCCTTGGTCTTATCCATGGGTTCGGATTTTCTTTTGCATTATCTGAGTCACTGCAATTTGCTGGAAGTCACTTAGTTCTGGCCCTGCTCTCCTTTAACGTAGGAGTGGAACTGGGTCAAATTTTGGTACTCATTATACTGATACCTCTACTCGATTTTCTATTTCGTGCGATAGTAAAAGAAAATATTGGGTCCATACTGATTTCTGCAATCGTTTTACATACAAGCTGGCATTGGTTCACTACTCGATTGGAAATCCTCAATGAATATGCCGTGGACTGGGGCAACCTCATAGGACAATCCCTCCTAAACCCTATTGGTGCATTGGCCTTGCTTATAATGGCTGCAATGTCAGTAAGATTTACAGTGTACCGAAACAAAAGCCAAATCAGCTGACTTTGTAGGAAATTAATAAGCTAAAGCATAAGCTTCCCGCCTAGGATCCGCCGCCGCAGTCAATGTGCCCGAGTCCTCAAGGAAAATCATCTGAGCACCTCCAAAAGTAGCAGTCCAACCATTCACGACGCTGGGAAGGTGCCCCTGTCCTGCAAGGCTTTCCAGTATGTCAATTGAAAAACGATCTTCAAAAGCCACTCTTAGATCCTGGTAGCTTCGGAATCGAGGTGCCTCAATTGCTTCCTGAGGAGTCATCTTGAACATGAAAAGATTATTTAGGATTTGAACCAAGGACTGTACCTGACTATCCCCTCCAGGAGTGCCAAGGGCAAAAGAAAAACTACCATCTAAGTTTAGCCCCATGGTAGGTGTCAAAGTATGATAGGGTCGTTTCCCAGGCGCTATTACATTAGGATGGTTCTGATCTAACGTAAACAGTGCCCCTCTATTCTGCAGAACCACTCCGGTCTCTGGTTCTAGTAAGCCAGAACCAAAGGAGCCAAATAGGCTTTGTATCCAGCTAATCGCATTGCCCCATTGATCCACCACCGCTAAATAGACCGTGTCACCTGTGTCGTCTGCATCTCCAGGAGAACTTGCCGACGCAGACCTAGGAGTTATCCCTGCTGAGACGTTTTCAGCTGCCATTGGCCCAATGGAAGCCGCTCTCGATCTTAAATAGTCCAACCCCAGCATTTCGGAAATTGGAATGTCTACAAAGTCTGGGTCTGTCACCCATTGATCCCTATCTGCAAAAGCAAGTTTTTTCAATTCTATCAATGTATGCAGATAATCCTGCGAATTGTGGCCCATCTCTTCTAGGTCATAGGTTTTGGCCATTTCCATGAGCTGTAGTTGCGCTATTCCCTGAGTATTGGGTGGTAACACCAATACCCTGCGATCCAAATAGCTCCCCTCCAAAGGAGTCACCCAGGTCGTTTCATGTTCCCTGAAATCATTGTCTCTGAGGTATCCACCCTGATCCTCTAAGAAGTCAGTGATTTGATTAGCAATTGTACCTCTATAAAACCCCTCTTTACCATCTGTTGCGATCGTTTCTAATGTTTCTGCCAAAGCTGGATTTACTAATAGTGATCCCACGTCTTCCGGAGAACTCACGGGTAGATAAAGATCACTGGCTGGTTTATTCAAGTGTTCCGAAGCCCCAGCTATATCACTCGCCAACCTAGTGGATACAGGAAAACCTTCCCTTGCATATTGAATCGCTGGAGCCAATGCTTCCGAAAGTGAGATCGTCCCAAATCGACTCAACGCATCATCCCAAGCAGCAACCGCCCCTGGAACACTTACTGAGAGGGGACCTGTCGATGGTATTTCCTCTTGACCAGCGAGGTCAAAAAAATTGGGTGTTGCCAGTGCCCCGGCTCTCCCACTGCCGTTCATACCCACAACTTCACCTGTCACACCATCATAAAAAATCCCAAAAGCATCTCCTCCAACACCATTCATATGAGGGCGAACTACCGCCAAAACTCCTGCCATAGTTATTGCTGCATCAATGGCATTACCTCCAGCCTTCAAGACCTCATGTCCCGCAGCCGTAGCTAACGGATGACCTGAAACCACTGCGCCATGTACTCCTCTCACATCTGGTCGATTCATACCAGGAAACCGCATGCCTTCTGGCTTCAGACTGACGTCTTCTGCTGGTGCAACACAGCCGAAAATAGCGACCAATGTCATTGAAACAGTCAGGTGAGTCAGAGATATTTTCTGCATGGTTCTTTTTCTCCTGGATAATATGTCCGTTATGTAAGGCCCTGATACTTTCCTACTTGTTCTTCAAAAAATAACATAGGCAATATTAGTATCGTGTCACCTATTTTAACCAGCACTCCTATTTATCATCAGGCATACATCTTGCGAATTTGTATGATGCTAGCAGGAATAGCCACTAGATGGACTCGTCGATGATTAGAAGAAGAAACATTTTCCTTAGTTTAAAAACTGTTGTAAGTGTCTTTGGGTTGATGGAATGCGAAGAGTTTGCTGCTGAACCAATAATGTGTACAAAAGAGATGCGACCTGGCATCGTCATCACCATAACGGATAAAGACACGGGTACAAAAGTGACAGGATCAACTATTACCCTCCAAGATGGTGACTACGTTGAGACCCTGACCACCACAAGTACTGGTGCGGGAGGATCAGTAAATCAAGTGTCTGGAGCCTGGGAGAGAAAAGGCAATTACGACATTATCGTAAGCAACCCTGATTATTTAACATGGCTTCGACGAAATATTCCAATCACCTCTGACGAATGCCACGTCCAGACAGCAATAGTAACGGCTAAACTCAGTCCAAAACCATAACTGACATATACTGTAATATCTTCATACTCTACTAAAAAGACCCCTCACCCCTGCGATCTACTACTAACCTTCCCTCAACGAAAACCATTATTGGAAGTGCATCATACTCAAAAGGATGGCCCTCCAATACCATAAAATCAGCTTGTTTGCCAGATTGAATACTTCCTAGTCGGTCCCCTAAACCCAATATTTCAGCTGCGTTTAAAGTCCCCATCTTAAGAGCTTCCACTTCGTCTGTCCCATTTCGAAATGCCCAGGCGGCATTTAATGCAGGCTCGCCCCCCAATCGACCTATTGGAGAAGCTCGCCGAGAGCCGCCTGGACCAAAAAATGCCACTTTTACACCCGCTCGACTCAAAATCGCAGGTCCTTCCATGCTCCACCCAGAACCACCACCTCTAATCTCCGAAGACGCTGCCCCAGAGTTGCCCAGGATCACTCCTGCTCCAACCTGAGCCAATTCATCAGCGACCTGATAGGCTTCCACTCCACCAGCAATTACCAAATTCAAATTGAACCTTTGGGAAATCTCAATGGCTTTACGGATTTCTTCCACCTTATTCGCTTGAAAAATTGCTGGAACTTCTTTATGGATCACTGGCAATAGTGCCTCTAACCTTTGATCGTAGTCATGCGCCAATTTGTTGTCCCCATAAGCCTCAGCATTTTCCAGACTATTGCTTATGAGATCAGCAGCAGCTTCGAGTGTAGCTGGTATATCAGCGTTTTGGTTCCAGAACTGAGAAGTTTGAGAAGTCAAAGAAAAGACCAGGCTGCTAGGCTCTTTAATTGCCATCTCTTCAAAATCCAAGCCCACTGGTTGCACAACCACCCCAGATCCTCCAATGAAATTTTGAGTTCCTGGCGTAACGTTGATAGAAGTGACCCCTACCCCGAGATTCACTTTGTATGAAGGGAACCAAGGATCGACAGCAAATATTGCATTCATTTCAGGGACCACCGGCTCTGTGATTTCATCATTCTGGACCTGCCATTTGAGATCACCGATCCAATCGTTAGGGAATGCTCTGGCCAAAATCCATCCAGGCAGTATCACCCTCCCCCCAATGTCCATGACTGGAATTCCCTCTGGAAGGCTTTCTAATGTCCCTACTTCTTTGAAGTCCCCTTTTTCAACCAAGATTGTTGCGTTTCTTAACTCTCCATCACCGACGGTAAAGAGGTGAGCATTCGTTATTGCGAATGTACTGTCGTGACTGGTTAAATCGCCTTTAATTGTCTGAAATGGTCCGACGGAGCGAGGTCGGTCGGTCTGCAATTCTGTTTCTCTCTCATACTCAAGAACTCCGTCCACGATAACACGCTCTATGCGATCCGCCGTCAGGTCCAAAAAATGCCCATCTAGCAAGACCAGGTCGGCATCTTTCCCCTCCTCTATGCTACCGACTCGATCTTGCAACATCATAGCTTTGGCTCCATTTATCGTCATAACTTCCAATGCCTGCATGTCAGTCAAACCATGTCTGGCAAGGAAAGCACCATACTCTCGGAAATCCTTGAAATGTTGATTTGACATATCTGTCTGGATACTTGCTGAAACACCTGCATCCAAGAGGTCTTTCAGAAGATTTCGAGGTTTTTCGTCCCCAAAATATTGGACAATCATCATCGGACCAATTACCGGTACGATTTTTGTCTCTTTAATTAGATCAATGATAGGAAACACTTCCTCTGCATGCCCCAAAGCCAAACGATCTATGAAACTATATTTTCTAGCCAGCCGCATCACCATCATAATTTCACTAGGATAATGTGAGTGTGCGTGCACCATCACTTCTCCACGGATTACAGCAGCAAAAGCTTCAAGACGTTCATCCACTTCTGGAGGCTCTGTAAGTTCCCCTAATTCATACTTGTCTTGTTCCTCTATGTAGATACTCGCACGTCTAAAATATTCATCTGCAGTCGCATACCACCCCATCACTGTCTGTGGCGTCTCTCCAGGCCGCAAATTGATCAAGGGTCGCACTGCCATCTTCAAGTCTACATAGGGCTTGAAAATCATTTCATCACTGGGAACACTTTTCATCTTCAAAGCAACTGACTGACCGCTACTTATGATCCCACTTCCAGAACGAGTAATCACCGAAGTGACTCCTCCAGAAAGCGCTACTTGAATCATCGGGTCTTCCAGGTTCAAGTTTTCGACAGCCTTCCATTCTGCAGTCACAGGACCAGGTATGGACCTTCTTCCTGATCTATCCAATGCAAGATGCGTGTGCGCATCTATCATCCCAGGTATCACAACTTGCGCCTCATATTCCTTGAAATTGGACGGACGACTTACCGACTTGCCAATTTCAATGATCTTTCCGTTGCGAACTAAGATCTCGCCTTCCAGTAATGTCCCGTTGGTAACCGTATGAATCTTTGCAGCCCTGATCACAATCGCTTCCTGGTGCTGGGCACCCTGCAAAACCGCCACCGTTCCGAACGCATGTAGAGCTAAAAAGGCTACTAGCGCCACGTTCAACACGGCTGAGTCCATTAGGCTCAACTTTCTCAGCATAACCCTCATATTCCTTCCAGTTTAGAAAATTATTTTAATGCCAATGTCCACCAAAGGGCTGACCTCGCAGCCAGTCTTGTTCAAGCCAGGTGTACCAAAGCTCTGATCGCTGTATCCAATCCATTGCAGGCTGCCCTATGGGAGCCCCAGGTGGGGGTGAAACTTGATTGATTTCTCGGAAGTTCTCAGCCGACCTATTTAGAAAACGTTTAATATCTCGTACTAGGAATCCAGCTAAGCTTCCTTCTTGTTGTTCGGACGAACCCAATACTTCACTTACCATCTCTAACGTTGACGAGGCTATTCCTCTTACCTCCATCATCGGAGAGTTAACCGCTAGCCACTTTACTCTATCCACTACAACACCCACTACAGCTCTTTTCACTGACAAATCATATGGACTGTCTGTTTCTGCACCTAACGTAGCATCGAACAATCTTGAGAGGACATCACGCAGACCTGGTAGATTGGGATCCAAGGCTTTCTGCTCTACTAGACGAGCTGCCCTACTTTGTTCTAAAAGAAAATTGACTGTATGACTTGCAGCTACCACCGCTGGAGTTACGGCGTCGAATGCCGAACCGGTGTACCTAGGAAACATTTCCCGGTGCGAACCATATCCTGGGGGCCTTGGTGGTATCAAACTTAAAATGTGGTCGGGTATTTTCAATTCGGATAATTCCAAAGTCCTCATCAATGCGTCTATAGCTGCATTTTGCGCTTGAGCCGAGACTCTCTGAAACGGTTGGAGCCCATCCCCCCTCACTGCATAAGTATATTCCACGCCACCGACAGCCGAGGCAGTCGATTCTACCTGGAAACGGTGATGCAAATAAAGCGGAACTAACGTCTCTTCGATCGTGGCCATGGGAGCGCCTGACTGAATCGCCTTTTCTCCAAATCGCCTCATCGCAGCAGCTCTTACATCCATCATCCTATTGAGTTCAACCCCAACGTCATTTCCATTGGCCCATTGGTCCGCTTGTGGAGTAGTAGCAATATCCTGATTGGACATGTATAGAATGTCGTCTCCCCGTGCCACCTCTAACATTCTGTTCAATTCTTCTGTCTCATTTGTACCAGCTGGAAATTCTCGATAACCGTAATTCACAGCGACCTTATCCCATTCCCCTATATCCACATCATAAACTTCGGAATAATCCAGTGACCCATCACTATTCAGATTCACTAGATGATGTGGATAATCCATTACAGAGATGCGTCCTGCCCCACTGTTGTAATAGTTATGGCCCAAACCAATAGTGTGGCCTACTTCATGTGCCGAGAGCTGACGAATCCGAGCTAAAGACCATTCTGCTAATTCAGGCGGAGTTTCATCCCCATTTTCATAAGGTGATAACAATCCCTCAGCAATCATATAGTCCTGGCGAATTCTTAGAGAACCTAGGGTAACCACACCCTTAATAATCTCTCCAGTCCTTGGATCTGTTACCGATCCTCCAGTACTCCATCCCCTGGTAGACCTATGAACCCAATTGATCACGTTATAACGAGCATCAAGTGGACTAATACTGTCTGGTCTCATTGCAACTTGAAAAGCATCGATATATCCAGCAGCTTCAAAAGCCTGATTCCACCACCTGGCCCCATCCAAAAGAGCAGACCGTATCGGCTCTGGAGTCCCAGGGTCCAAATAATAGACTATGGGCTCGATAGCTTCACTCATTCGAGCCGAAGGATTCTTCTTTTCCAAGCGGTGACGTCTGATAAAACGCTGAGTCATCGGCTCCCCTAAAGGTACAGCGTAGTCTTGATAGGTCACTGCCCCATAACCAGCCTGGGAGTTGAAGGCTCTAGGAACGTAATTGTCATCTGGGACTTGTACGAAAGAATGGTGCATTCGAATGCTAGCTGCTTCACCTGTTGCCGCTACACTACCCACTCCTTCGAAATTGGAGTTGCCACCTCCGAAGCCTCCTCTTCCCCCACCTCCACTGCCAGGCTGCTGTACAAACGTTAGTTCTGCCTCCATCTCTGTGTTAGTTGGAAATGAATTCGTCATTTCCATATATATCGAACTTCTGTCCGTATCCAGTCGATAAGTTCCAGGCTGCATGCGCTGAGCGGCATTTATAGCATCCCTCAAAAGGAATTGAGTGGCGTTAACCAAAACCCTATCCCCTGTTTGTGCTTCTGCTGCGAAGCTCCACAATACTGATCGAGCAAAAGCGTCTCTTACTGCTCTCACTTCACTGAGATTGTCCGTTATAGCTCTAAATTGGTAGTTAGGTTGCACCATCAAAATTTTCCGGCCTACCTTTTCAAACTTGACCATCCTCGATCCTCGTAGGGCCCCTCGATCCAAACCAAGATCATTAGAACCCAAGCCGGCTCCATAACCCACATAGTGGATCATCTCTTGGTTCAACTCGGGCACCTCCATCCACAATTCACCCATGTCTTCATCCCAATACAACGGCAGGAATCCATCCATCTTTTGCATGCCTTCTGTCATCTCATCAATGGAAGGTAAATTGCCAGTATTCCTCTCCCCTTGGGCTTCAGATGCTACCAGAACAGAACTCGCTCCGAATATTTGCAACAACACTAGGGACATCGTCATAGCCATCATCTTTAATTCTTTGCAAAACATTGCTGAATCTCCTCGTCAAACAAGACATGGTTTTTATTTATCTGCTAGACACAACCTCAACCAACATGCACCAAAATTCATCTTGATGCGAATCTCTACGCTGGACAGCCTACCCGATCGAGTACAACTATAAGCAACTAACTACAGGTGGGTTTTTATTTGCCCTATCTTAGAACAAATACCATCGTTATGCGATAAGCAATGTATATGCTAAGCCAATTATTGAAATAATGCCCTTATGTAAGGAGGTTACCAGAATGCAGTCATTTCTCATGCGAATCTGTGTCGTAGCAGCAATTTCTGCGACGATGATACCAGGATCCACTTCAGCACAAAACGCTGATCCTCGTTTAGAAGATCTCAAGAACGAGGCATTAACCCTCGTACAAGGCCGTGCGAAACAGGTTCAGGAAATAGTCGATCATCTCTTTAGTTTCGGCGAACTAGGAATGCAAGAGTTCGAGACCCAGAAATATCTGACTGGAATCTTAGAGGAAGCTGGATTCGAGATTGAGCTGGGAGTCGCAGGAATGCCCAGCGCATGGACTGCTCGTTGGTCGAATGGAACAGGGAAGCCCGTTATCGCTCTAGGATCCGACGTTGATGGAATTCCACAGTCGAACCAAAAGCCTGGAGTTGCCTACCGAGACGCTATTCTTGATATGGCACCTGGACATGGCGAGGGCCACAACTCAGGACAAGCTGTTAATATAGCTGCTGCTCTTTCCGTGAAAGATCTCATGGAAAGAGAAAATATCGACGGAACCTTACTCATCTGGCCTGGTATTGCCGAAGAATTGGTTGTTGGTAAAGCATTTTTTGTAAGAGAAGGAGTCTTTGATGGTGTAGATGTCAATCTGTTTACCCATGTGAGTAACAACTTTGGAATGTCCTGGGGACAACGAGGAGCCAACGCTCTGATGTCAGTTCAGTACCGGTTCACAGGAGAAACCGCACATTCAGCCGGATCACCCTGGAGAGGCCGATCCGCTTTAGATGCTGTCATGCTCATGGCAAACGCATGGGAATTCAAGAGAGAACATGTCCGTCCGTCACAGCGGTCCCACTATATCATCGTAGACGGTGGCGACCAACCCAATGTTGTGCCTCAAACCTCTACCATTTGGTTCTATTTTAGAGAAGTCAACTATGAGCGTACCAAGCAACTGTACGAAGATGCCAACCTCATGGCCCAAGGAGCAGCTCTGATGACAGGCACTGTAATCGATACCATCCAGACGGTTGGCTCAGCATGGAGCCAACACATGAGTAAACCAGTGGCCGAAGCTACCTACGCCAATATACAAAGGGTTGGACTCCCTGAGTGGTCTGATGAGGACATGTTGATGGCAACGGAGTTCCAAAGGGAATTGGGGCAACCAGAATTTGGTTTACCCACCGTAATCGGTGAGCTAGCTGGACCTGTCAACCTAGCTTTATCACTAGGGAGCGGTTCAGACGATATCGGAGATATCTCCTGGAATATGCCCACCGTCACTCTTCGATTTCCAGCCAATATGCCTGGGGGGCCAGGACACAATTGGGCCAACGGAATCGCTATGGCTACACCTGTCGCTCATAAAGGAAGTCTCGCCGGTGCCAAAGTTCAGGCATTGACGCTACTCGATCTCCTACTTGACGGAAAAACAGTTGATGCAGCCTGGGATTACTTCAACAATGTTCAAACCCTGGACCAAGAATATATTCCATTTATTACTCCTGACGATAAGCCAGCCACCTTCCTGAACGCAGAACTGATGGAAAAATGGAGGCCCTTGATGAAACCTTACTACTACGACGCTAGTAGGTTCGATACCTACTTGGAACAACTCGGAATCGATTATCCCACCGTCAGAAGTAGGCCTATCTCAGAAGATAAAAGGTAAGAACGTTGGTGAGAGTTCGGGGATGGCCTATGTAAGTCCCCGAACTCTCAGTAACAACGACGCTGGTTGTTGCCTAAACCTTTCTCACTACTATCAGCCCATACCTCTCTTTCCCTACCTCTTTACAATCTATCCTATCAAGGACTTCATCTACCAATTCGATCATACGCCGACTGTTTCCACAAATGATAGTCAATGGACATTCTTCCTGGTAACGATAAACAAAATTCTCTACTAATAGATCAACTTCATGATGCCTGACACCATGGAGATCCAAAAAGATCCCAGGCTGATGCTTCTTACGAGTCACCCTTGAGTCTTTAGACATTTCACACTCGACTATAGTCGCTCCAAAACGTTAATTAAATTCTTGTCCTTATGAGTCACCTGGTGTGAAAACCTTTTTCAACCAGCGACGACGGACACCTGGAATTTCGCCTTTTAGATTGCCCTTTTGGATCAAACCACGACCCAAAACATGGTTCTTCCATTTCAAAGGTATAAATCCGTAATCATTTACAGAGACCGAAATGCTTTCCTGATTTAACAACCCATCCCATTCTTCTTTAGAGGGGCTATATGCAATCGATGAGACACATCTCTCCAAAAATCGCAATATGTCATTGGTGGGTCTCATTTCGTCACGAAATACTGGTGCCATAGCCCTTAAACCGACCGATAATACTCTGCAATTTTTGCTCTCAAACCAATCATCGCTAGGCCATTGGTCACAACCATGCAACCAAAGATCTTTCCCCCTCAATAACCAATTAAAATCAGAAACTAAATCGACTTGGCCGTTTACATACCTAAGCATTCTTTCAATCCCAGTAGCTATAACCTCTTTAACCTCGACTCCAGTCTTCTTTTCTGAAGGAAATTGAACAGCGGAATCCTGCCATCCTGACGATTTGTGTAAACATGCGCGATCGCCTCGTTCCTCTTGATGACGTAAACGGGCCACAAAGAACCCTCCAGAATCAAGATGGTGTGGATATATTCTACATGTTTTTTCCAAACTTTCGTCGAATGTCTTCCCTTCAAAACGAGTCAACCCAGGAGAATGTGGTATCTGTAGGCCGCACTCCTCCAGGTATACTGGCATATCCTTCAAAACAGCATCAATGACCCCTTCATTTTCCTCTGGAGCAAAAGTGCACGTCGAATAAACCACAACTCCACCAGGACGCGTCAAAGCGATAGCTTTTCTTAACAAAACTTCCTGACGCTTAGGCACCGATTGGCGAAATTTTTTGGATTCTTTTATTCGCCTGTTACTCTTACGCCTTAATGTTCCTTCTGCAGAGCACGGTGCATCCACTAAAACTCTGTCAAAAAGAGATGTCTCCGGCAATCTAAGTCCATCCCCAGAAACCACCATAACGTTGGAATGAACTAAACGATAAATATTAGCCATCAAAGCTTGTAATCGACCCTCATTACGATCGACTGCCACCAGGCAACCCGTGCCTTCCATTAAATCAGCAATCTGTGTGGTTTTGCCTCCCGGAGCGGCACACAGATCTAGAATTTTTTCTCCAGGTTTAGGTCGTAAAGCCAGTGCTGCTATTCCTGTGGAAACCTGCTGCACATAAAAAAGGCCAAGCCAATGTTCTATAGTGTCCGTAATATTAAATGGGCCTTCAAGTACCCTGATGAAACTGTCGATCCCTTCTACCGCTTCCACTGAAAAACCCTGATCTCCTAGTCGGCCCATCAATTGTGCAGATGAAATCCTACCTGTCCTGACCCTTATGGTAGTAGGATCCCTCCCTTGAATGGAATCCTGAAAGGATTTCCAGTCGGGAATTATCTTGCGATATCGATCAAATGACATTTCTAGCCACAATCAACGGTTCTTAGCTTCCCTAACTTGTGGTCGCCATCTGCCACGACTACTCCGAATGCGATAAATCATCAAAACTGTGATCAACATTGCTGCCAACGTAGGCCAATATGTATCTGCTTTCACCTGCCAATAGAAATGAACTACACCCATGATCGTCGCTACATAAGCCAACCTATGAAGTTTCTTCCAGTGCTTACCCAAACGGCGAATCCAGCCCTTAGTGGAAGTGATCGCAAGCGGAATCAATAAGATCCATGCAGTGAATCCGATGGAAATGTAAGGTCTCTCTAAAACATCTTCTATGATGAACTCAAAATCTAAAGTCTGGTCCAGCACAGCATAGGTCAAGAAATGCATTGTCAAGTAAAAAAATCCAAAGAGGCCCAAAGGGCGACGAATCTTTATTATCTCATTCCACCCTACAACGGCTCTTAAGGGAGTAATCGCCAGTGTTACTAACAAAAATATGAGGGAAACATCACCCAATCGGTGTAAAATTTCCTCTATCGGGTTGGCACCCAGCCGATCATCCAAAAATCTCCAGACTAACCACACAGTCGGCATTAATCCTGCAAACCAAGTAACCGACCTGAGTATGATTAAACGCAATCTTTTCCTTGATTGCAATTCCACAGTTGAATCGGACACCGACTGACTAGTAATGAGTTCGAAGATCCATGCCAGAGTACAGGCTTGCTACTTCATCAGCGTATCCATTGAACATCAGGGTCCGTCTTCTTCTAAATTCTCCTATGCGTCTCTCACGAGCTTGGCTCCAGCGAGGATGGGACACATCTGGATTAACATTGGCGTAGAACCCGTACTCATGAGATGCTGAACGTTTCCAGGTATTCATGGGCATCTCTTCTAGGAATCGCATGCTTACTATCGATTTAATGCCTTTAAATCCATACTTCCAGGGCACTATAAGCCTTATCGGCGCACCATTTTGGTTAGGTAGAGTCTTACCATAGACGCCAGTAATGAGCATGGTGAGGGGATGTTTAGCCTCATCCAAACGAAGCCCTTCTACATATGGCCATCTCAATACTCCATATCTTTGACCAGGCATTTGCTCCAAATCGTGAAGAGTTCTAAATTCCACGAAACGTGCACTTCCAGAAGGTTTTGCCTGATCAATCACATCCTTTAAAGAAAAACCTTGCCACGGAATGACCATCGACCAAGCCTCAACACAACGCATTCGATAAACCCTGTCTTCGATATTCCCAGGTTTAATAAAATCTTCCAGACCGTAAGTCCCTGGGTTGTCACAAAGACCACCCACTTCAATAGTCCATGGCCTGGGTCTTAAGGTGTGTGCATTTCTTACAGGATCTGACTTTCCAGTTCCAAATTCATAAAAATTGTTATATGACGTTACATCATCAAATGGAGTCAATTCTTCATCTAACTCCGAACGCACCTTGCTCCAATCTTTCTGGGAATTTTCCGGTTCGATTGATCCCCCAATACCAGATCCCATAGAAGCTCCTGCTACAACAGCCGCACTCTTGCCTATGAACTGGCGACGATTTAGATACATGCCCTCTGGAGTTATCTCAGATGATGGAATTTTTCCCGACTTACCTATCAGCATTATTGCCTCCGAAACAAAAATAGAACTATACGAACAAGATAACCTTTCCCTGGCTTAATTTCACTTCTGAGAATAGATCGAACAGGTTATCTGTTGTCCGTCAAGGAAAATCTTGTTATGCGTCCCTGAGGACCAACAAGCCAGCCAGCCTCTGGGGAAGCGAAGCCAACCGCCCAATAAGTCTCTCTGGTAATTGGGATCCAACTCATACCCCCATCTAGTGACACATCACCACCGTCAGGTCCAACTATGACTACCGTCGCAGTGGGCATGCCAGGGACTATGGATGAACCATAGATAGGACCTAAAATCTCCGGCGCCCCCGCAATCGTCCATGTTTCCCCATGGTCTTCCGACAGAGCCACATTGTCTGTAAGAACCGTGTCATTGCCAATCACCCCACCCATTGCGAGCACATCCCCTCCTCCCATGATCGCCAACGACGTCAGCCCCGCAGACGAACCACCAACAACTGGAGTGACAGAACTATTCCAGGTTTCCCCTCTATCTTTGGTGTACAAGACTCTAGCATTTTCTCCATTTCCAGTAGCAACCCAACCTCTGGAATGATTATCTGTAGCTACACACGTTCCGCTAGCCGCAAATCCGCCCTCTCCAACCTGAGCATCAGGCAATGCAGATTTTTCGATACGATCCCATGAATCTCCCCCATCAATAGTTCGCAGAAGAAAAAGCTCTTCATCCACCGCATCGCCATAGGCAATTCCTACTTGCTCATCCCAAAAAGCCATGCAGTCCAAAAACCCTTCTGGATGGTCCATTACAAATTGAAGTGACCAAGAATCCCCTGAGTCAACGGTCCTATAGATCCTGGACAAGTCCCCTGTCCCTGCACTTAAGAGATAAGCGGTACTTCCACTAAAAGCTTCCACATCTCGAAACTCTAACATCTCCGCCCCAGGTAGTATCCGAGCAGTCCAATTCAATCCACCATCCACAGTCAGCATATAAGTACCCTCATGCCCACTTGCCCAAACTGTGTCTTGGTTAACCACACTTACAGCCTGCAACAAAGCAGTAGTTTGACTCTGCTGAACCAATGAAGTCACCCGCACCCTAGGATGATCGGGCATGAAACCTCTGGAATCCTGCTCACCGCAACTTTGAGTGCTTACCAACAGGGTAACACTGGCCAGCCAAAATATGATGTTGTGAGTCACTAGTCACTCCGAAGCAAAATTGACATTATTGTTATACAATAGGGTTAATCTTCTTTACAGTCAGGTGTATCTTTAGTGACAGCTTGAGTATTTCACAAGAGAGAAACCCTAAAAGGCAACGACAGAATGATGCACTTTGGACCTATCCATAAACTCATAGTTTTTAGCTTACTGTTTTTGGCCTGCTCCCCCAGCCAGGTTGACGAAAAACCCAGCAAAGTCATCGTGTTCATTGCAGACGGTGCTGGGGTGGAGCAATGGACCCTAGCTCACTTCGCCAATGCGAACTTAGCTGTAGGCCAAATGCCCGTTGCCGGCCTTATGGATACCCGTGGATCAAATCACGAAGTGAGTGCCAGTGGTCCTACAGCAACAGCTATCGCGACAGGAACTCGGAGCTTCATAGGAGCTGTCGGAGTTGGTCCCGACAGTCTTCCCAGAGAGTCCCTCTTGGAGATAGCCCACCGACAAGATTGGGGGACAGGCTTAATTACAACTACAAGCATAACAGACGCGACTCCAGCTTCATTTGCCGCACACGTCCCAAGCAGAACACAGCGAATAGAGATACTAAAACAAATGATTGATTTACCCGTCAATGTTTTGTTGGGAGGCGGATCAAGAATGATGCAGGTAATAGAATCACAGGATTTGATAGAAATACAGACACTGATTGAAGACCGCTACACTTACACTGAAGATCTGCTCGAACTTAAAATGCTTTCTCAAGACTCGACGGCCAATAACATTTTGGGGTTGTTCTCTCCTGGGGAAATGGCCATGGCACTGCAAGGACGCTCACCCAGCCTAGCGGAAATGACGGCAGCAGGAATAGACATTCTTGAACGTCACCCGAATGGATTCTTTCTACTCATCGAGAATGAAGGATCTGACACATATGCTCACAGAAATCTTGGACGTGATGTACTAACAGCTGAGATGCTGCACTTTGACGAAGCCATCCGCATTGCACTCTCCTACCAAGAAAAACATCCAGAAACTCTAGTGGTAGTCACCTCTGACCATGAAACTGGAGGCATAAGCCTGAGAGGCGATGAAGACAGAAACATAGTTATGGAATACGCCACCACCAGTCATACGGCAGCCCTAGTTCCTCTATTCGCAAAAGGTCCTGGAGCAGATCGGTTGGGCGGACTCAAAAGAAATGACCAAGTAGGTAAAATCCTTGCGAGCCTGATGGATTTTTCCTCAGATTAAGTAAGTATTTGTGACCCCTCAGCTCACAGAAACCAATTGACTTGTCTTCTCTGAGCATTTTAAACAAACGTTTTAAATACTCTTCACCTTGCGCAAACACCCATGGCGAGTGGAAGTTGTGAGCAAATGTAGTGTTGTGGCAATGTAATCATTGGGAGAATTACTATGGCAAACTTGACTAGAAGAGCTATGCTTGGGACCTCCGGAGGGCTCATTGCTGGAGGGCTCCTGAAAACCAAAGCAGATGCCATCTCTTTTGCAGATAACGAATCCGAAAATACAATCCAAGATCAAGATCCCACAAAAGTCTTAGGTAGGTTGACTAGTGAAGTGGGGCAAAGAGCTCCTGAGGAACAACCTCGACGGCTTGTTAGAAACCCCAATGTCTCACATTCGAGTTCATCCAGAACTCCATTGCACCAACTGCAGGGAATCATAACACCAGCTGACCTTCATTTCGAAAGACATCATGCTGGCATACCAACCATCGCCCCCGACCAATACGAATTGCTGATTCATGGTATGGTTGACCGACCCATGAAATTCACTTTGAGTGACCTGAAGCGTTTCCCTTCAGTGTCAAAACTGTACTTCATAGAATGTTCTGGTAATGGTGGTTCCTCCTACAACAAAAACGCCTCACGTGAGGTGGATCCCCAGCAGATGGATGGACTGACGAGTACCAGTGAATGGACAGGCGTCCCCTTATCAACACTACTCCAGGAGGTCGGTGTGCAGAAAGGCGCCACCTGGTTAATGGCTGAAGGAGGAGATGCAGCAGTGATGGCTCGAAGTATACCAATTGAGAAAGCTTGGGACGATGCAATGATAGGTTACGGTCAGAATGGAGAGGCTATTAGACCGGAGCAGGGATATCCCGCAAGACTTCTTCTACCTGGATGGGAAGGCAACGCTTCCGTCAAATGGATTCGTCGAATCGAAGTCAAGGACCAACCAACTATGACTCGGGACGAGACCTCAAAATACACTGATCCTCTCAAGGACGGCACAGCCAGACAGTTCAGTTTTACCATTGATGCCAAATCAGCCATAACCTTCCCTGCCTATCCTTATGCATTGACTGAACCAGGTTGGTGGGAGATTCAAGGGATCGCATGGAGTGGCAGAGGACGCATCACTAAAGTCGATATAAGCACTGACGGTGGTGAAACCTGGAACGAATCTAAACTTCATGGGCCTGTACTTTCCAAATGTCACACCCGGTTTACCTACCCTTGGAATTGGGATGGTAAGGAAACATTACTGATGAGTAGAGCAACCGACGAAACAGGCTATGTCCAACCGGCATTGAGTACACTAATGGAGGCCAGAGGTGAAGGCACCTCCTACCATTACAACAGTATTAGACCCTGGAAAATCGAAGAAGATGGTAGAGTGTACTTCGGTCAAGGAGAGACTTCATGACCATGACTCAAACTGACACTCCCCGATATCGTGATAGGACCACTTCGAATCATAGAATTCCAACCATCTTTTTTGCACTTCTGCTACTGGGAAATATTGCATGTGCAGATGCCAATACAGGGTTAAATGGAAATCAGGAAACTCCCGGAGGTAGCTTTAACCTCGGTTCGACAGCCAGCGCTTCCGATATCGCGGCTTGGGACTTAGATATGGACCCTAGTGGATCGGGCGCCCCAATTGGCAGTGGCTCCGTATCCGAGGGGAAACAGACTTATGACCTAAAATGCGCCAGTTGTCATGGCGTAGACGGTGGGGGCACTTCGCTAGGAGATCAACTGGTAGGACGTGAACCTCTTGAAGGGTTCCCATTTGGGCAAGTTAGAGGTCAATACCGGCGTACAGTTGGTAATTACTGGCCGTATGCAACAACTCTCTTCGATTACATCATCCGAGCAATGCCAATGAACGCGCCTGGATCACTTACGGTAGACGAAGTCTATGCTGCTTCAGCCTACATTCTCTATATGAATGATATAATTGATGAGAATGCGGTCATGGATACAGAAAGCCTGCCAAAGGTTGTTATGCCAGCAAGGGATCGTTTTGTGATGGACAATCGCACTGGCGGTCCAGAAATACGTTAGAAAAAATGACAATTAAGAAATGCGTGCCTGTTTTTGACAAGTGGTACCAACACTAGCGCTCCAATAGCTCTGTGCTGTAGACTTAGTCAATAGAGCCACCGAGATATAATTAAACCGTCGAGGTGTAACATGAGATCAAAGCAAGTTGGAACTGAAACTCTACTGGGCGCTGTCCTGAGCCTAATTATATTTACTGCGTGTCAAGACGGCGTGGGACCAGACTCATACCAAAGTGAACGTCCTCTGGATAACAATGAGTTAGCTATGGATGTGGCGTTAGTAGCCGCCGATGCAATACTTGAGGATATTGATGCATGGGGAGCTGACTTCGATTTTAGTATCGGCTTGGGTTTTGAAGCTGCTACTTCAGTAAACAATGAGAAATCATCCAAGAAATTTCACCCATGCAAACCAGGGCATCACAGAATTGGATGGTCATGTACCCGAGAAGTTAGCTTTTTTGATGAAGCTGGAAATAGTCAGTCGCAATATGACAAATTAACCACGGAGCGAGTGCACGCTGTCACAGACATCAGCGGAGATGTCTCTAGAGAAAAATGGAGCGCATTGGTCAACCGTGAAAGAGACATGAATATTACTGGCCTCGCCGGAGAAAATACACATAGAACTATCAATGGCAGTGGGACCGTAGAGGTTAGCAAAAGTAAGCATCTTAAAGACGGTAGCGTTCGAGAGTATGATATGACCGGCTCTTTTACTAAAACAGACGTAGTCATGCCTGTCAGAGGGACTAAACCTCGTTATCCAATCTCGGGAACAATCACTCGATCTATGCAAGCTCAAGTAGTCAATGGTAAAAAGGGCGACAGAGAAAAATCGGTGGAGATGACCATCACCTTTGATGGGGATTCCACAGCAAACATGGTTGTTAATGGGGAAGAATTAGAAATCGATCTCACAACACGAAAAGGTAAGAACCCACTTAGAAGAAAAAAGGGCAGCTAATTAGCGTGAGATGAGATTTCCTTCAAAAACAGAAGGGATATTCGAGGAAAAACGATCGAACATCCCTTCTGTTTTTTCTTTTGTACGGAAACGGCACTATGGAGACAGCTCCCCTCCCACCTGAATTTCTGTTACCTCTATGCCTGCATCCCTCGCACACAAAGATGAACTGGAGATTTTGCCTTCTACAGCCACACGATCTCCAGCAACAAACTCCTTCAAATCCCCCGTTAGGGCATACAAAATCCCATCATCTGTCAACAGTGCCGGGGCCTCACATTCAGGAACATCATTCATAATCCTTCCCTCTCGGGATACGTTGCCGTCTGGCCCAAGGACAAAAAATTCGCTTGATAAAGCTATAGGAGCAAAATAAAAGTCAAAAACTATAAAAACATGCGCAAAAGAGGGATCTGCCCAGTCAGGGATTTCGACATCGATAGTCAATTCTCCTCTCTCTGTCGTCAGTGCTTGTCCAATTTCTTCGAATCCCACCTGTGTTGCTCCTATTCCTATTCGAACGGGAGTGATCGCTGGCATTCCACCAGTCGTTAATGTCACGGTCGTTCCAGCCCTCCCTATCCCGGGAGAGAAAGAATCGATTCTCCTAGAAACGTTATGAAAGCTCGATTGCACCTCCTGAGCCATGACGTCTGCTGTTCCCTGACAAATCATTCCGAATATCAATATCGCAACGAATGATCGGCATTGCTTTGCCCACATCAAAAACCTCCTTATATCTCAAGCCAAATCTACTATCGTGCCTACCTTTTCAGTATTGTTCCTCCAAAAGGATCGGATCCTACATCATATCGATTCTCGATCTGCATGCTGTCCATATCTATAATCACAACTTCACCTCCCCTAGGTGTCCCTCTATAAGAGATCTGGACATACAGTTTCTGACCGTCTGGTGAGAACAATGGAAAAGCAGATCCTGGAGCACCAAGGGGTATGGTGGCTACCACCTCCCTCGCATGTGCATCAATGATATAGACATCTTCTGTGCCGCCACGAGTAGATGCTGCAAACCTCCCGTCGGATGAAACATCGATCCTCCCCGGTCCTTCCCCTTCAGTTTGAATCACCTCAACAACCCCGTCAGTTTCGATATCTATAACTGTCACGGAACCATCATAGTCAGAGTGTATCCATGCCTCACCTTCAGGTGAAAATGCAACTCCAACCGGACCTCCTTGAACTGGGATGATCTTAGTTACCTCATCAGTTTCCGTATCTAGCACAACCACACGGTCATCCAGACGCATGGGATAATACATTTTGTCTGTAGCATGATGTATAGCCAGGAAATGACCTCCTCTTAACAAAAGGTCAATCTTCTTAGCGACCTTCTGTTCCTTAACATCATAAACAACAACACCGGGTATGGCATGGTTTTCAACACCTACATAGAGCTTGCTACCATCTCTATTCAAAGCTATTCCATGGGGCGAAGCAGAAGAAGATTCCAAAGGACCGTAGAAATACTCACTTTCAATCTTACCCAATTCAGTGAAAGTCTCAGTATCCAGGATTACAACATGAGGGCCGTTTGGTATAGCTATGAATAAAATGTCTCCATCGGGTGATGCAACACCTTCGTGAGGTTGATTTTCTGCAGCAAATTGATTGACAATACCCTGAGCTGGGCTCAACTCATAAACAGTAAAATCCGTGTGACTAAGGGCAATAACCGAATGCTCTTGCGCTTGACAAGCTGTTAGAGAAAGTACTGTTGCCAATCCCATGAGAATAATGGTACGAATCATCTGATTTGCTTCTCCTTAATTCAAGAGGGCACCCAGGAAATATTCCTGACTACTGTAACAGAGGGTCAACCCTGAATACTCCAAACTGAAAATCTTGAAGAACTAAGATTATACTAACAGGACTGACAATTGTGATTATTGATGGACCCTAAGCTTTCAAGCAAAGCAATAGCTTCAGGGTATGGCTGTGTGCGCTGGTAAGGGCCATTGGCCATGTCGGCTGTCGTTTGACCCTCCCTACTCACCGCCATCACATCGGCACCCTTTTCGACCAAATACTGGATCATGTCTGTATCACCTCTGGACGCAGCATGATGCATAGCGGTATAGCCCTGATAATCTCTAGCATCTACATCGGCACCGATTTCTTCGACAAGATACTTCATGGCATCCATCCAGCCATCAGGCACATGTCGGTGTGAGTTTGCGGCGAACCCTTGTCCGTAGCCCACACCAGAAGCCGCATGAATTGGATAAACACCAGGCCCTCCCAAGGGAACTACTGGTAGTCCAGATTGATCAGATTTAGCGTCTCCATCCCACGCTGGGCGTCTGCGATCTGGCATCCTCTGAGTTGCTACCTTTGGATCAGATCCATAAGAAACCAACATTTTCATAGCTTGTATATCAACAGCATAAGCTGCCCGCCAGAAAGGTGTGGCTCCTGTCATATTTACACCGAGAAGACCTCTTCCATATGCCGTATACCATAGGCGTTTTTTCAATCTTGCATTTGGATCAGCTCCACTATCCAAAAACATTTTCATGAGTTCTAAATACCCAATTTCTTGCTGAAGATGGGCGTTTGGCTGTTGATACTGTGTCTTAGGAATCCATTGCTGATTAATCACAGCATATAACGGAGCGCCTCCAGCCTCATTGGCTAAATTGACGTCCGCACCGTTCTCCAGCAATTCAACCGCCAAATCAAAATGTCCATTTATAACAGCTATCAGTAACGGACTTGTGCTCTCAGCGTTTACCTGGTTCACATCTGCACCAGCATCTAACAAGGCTCTGACAGCTGATCTGTGACCCTGCCTGGCAGCATGCAAAAGAGCCGTCATCCCACCAACTTTCCCTATTTGTTCCGCACTTGTTAAGGGACGAGGCTCTTCTTTTTCCTCTGTTGATCCTTCTTTTTCTTCAACTGAAATATCGGAATTGAAATCATCGCATGCATAAGTGGTGGGACCACCTTGCTCTATCGTCAGCAACTTACCTCTCCTACCATCCGAACAGTCTTCCTCTTCCCCTTCCTCCATTGGAGCTGAAGATCCAACTGGACTTTCCTTCTTCTTCAGCAATTTATCTTCAGCAACCATGTCTATTATTTCGGTCTGAATAGAAAGATCCGCACCCTTATCGGCCAAAATTTTTATAGCTCCCACTCTTCCCAAGGATGCGGCAAAAATTAGAGGGGTTTGTCCTGACTGCATTTCTTTTTCATCTATAGCAGCTCCGTGGTCTAGGAGTGCTTCAATACTCCTCACATCCCCAGAAGCGGCAGCAAAATGTAGAGAAGTAACTCCCCCGCTCGAAGTCCTTTGATTGGGGTCACTTCCTGCTTTCAATAGACTGACAACCATGGGGGAATGGCCTTCTCTGCTAGCTAAGTGGAGAGGGGTATAAGCCCCCATTCGAGTAGTCGCTTCAATACTGGCACCCGCATAAAGTAACATTTCCGCAATCTCTGACTGTCCGTTAACAGCAGCCCAATGTAGAGCTGTCATTCCATCACCCTGGGCTGCATTAACGTCTGCACCTTGATACAGCAGATTCCGTAACACCTCGACTTCATTGCGCATAGCTGCGTCTGCAACAGGTGATTCAAGAACACTGGCACCCGTAAGTACAATCGTCAAAAAGAATGTGGCAACTATACTCGAAAAACTTTTGTTTCTCATTTTTTCTCCCTCATTCCTTAACTGCGAGAACCTGAATTATTCATTTCCGTCGTTTTCGCGCCCATAGATAAAGGGAAAGCACCCGTGCTATCGCCAAAGCTCTCCATATCATCATGGCCCAAGGCATGTAGCAGACTTAGCATGACGTTAGCCGTAGGTGTCCCATCTGGAGCCTTCAGATGAAGATTTCCTTCAAGTTGCCCGTTAGCATGTCCAGCAAACAAAAGCGGAATACGTCTATGGTTATGTACGTTCGGATCTCCCATCGGAGAACCATAGATAACTGCAGATTTATCAAGAAGATTGGAGTCTCCTTCCTGGGTACCCTTTAGTTTTTCCAAAAGGTGAGGAAGAAGACTTACGTGAAACTCATTCAGCCCAGCAAACTCTAGGATTACTTCTTCTTTGTTTCCATGGTGTGAAGTAGGGTGGAACGGCAAATCAATTCCGCTCTCTGGGTAGACCCTGTTTAACGCATCCCTGGACAGTTTCAGTGAGAACACCCTAGTCATGTCATTTTGGAAAGCCAATGCTTGGAGGTCAAACATGAGTTTCACGTGCTCTGAGAATGAATCGGGAACACCTGCTGGAGCTTCTGGTAGTTCCCTCGACTCTCCACTGGAGTTTTGTGCCTCAATCTTTTGGATCCTTCTCTCAAGCTCTCTGACGTTCTCCAAGTAGCTCTCTAATCGGACCCTGTCCTCAGGCCCTAAAGCTCTCGTTATTTCACCGACCTCACCAGCAACCCAATCGAGGATACTACTATTCGCCCTTCTTCTTTCCGCACGTGCTTTAGGGGTCCCGCCCGCTCCGAAGAGCATATCGAAAGCTACTCTGGGATCTCTTATCATTGGAAGTGGTTCGGTGGGAGATGCCCAACTTATTGTGTCAGTATATACACAAGCGTATCCATAAGAACATCCACCAGCTTGATCTACATTCTCAATACAAAACTGCATCGATGGAATTGGTGTGTCCTGCCCAAAACGGTTCGCAAACATTTGGTCGAGAGACATCCCCACCAACACATCAGACCCTTCAGTCTGTTTGGGATGCATTTGTGTTAAGAACACAGCACTGGACCGAAAATGATCCCCTCCTATTTCGGGTGCTGAAAAAGCATCCGCATTTCTCATGTCTGTGTTACTGACAATTGTTAAGTAGTCCTGAAACGGCTCCAGAGGCTTTAAAACACTTGGACTTAAGTCAAAATCGCGCCCCTCTTCCGCTGGAGACCACAGATTCTGAGTTTCTCCCCATTCTGTACACCCTGCCGAACCATGAACAATCTCAATACATATTAATCGAGTCTTATCGATCTCAGCGGATGATTTCGACCAATGGCGCCCAGCTGGCACCATAGCATCGAGCAATGGTAAAGCAACACTGGCTCCTGCTCCACGCAGAAAAGTCCGGCGAGGCATATGTTTTTGGGTGATGAACTCCATAGTGTCATACTCCTTCAGAGGGATCTAATTACTACTATTCTCAACTTCTTCTACAGCCATTTCTGCAGAAGCTTTCATTTGAAATGCGTCACTATTGATCACACCTAGAATGAATGAAGACATTCTATACTCATTAGCTTTTGCAGTCTGTGTGATTTTTCTGATTGTCGGTTGGTCAAAATACTCCATCCTGCGCCCAGTGGCGTAAGCCATAAGGTTGCTAGCAAATGTCCGGACAAATGGAATGGACTTGTTCAACAGAGCTCTATGCAAATCAGAGGGACTAGCCAAAGGCGTCCCGTCATAAAGCATTCCATTTGTGTCTAGCTCAGTGCCGTACTCTCTAATTCGCCAAGTACCAGTAACATCGAAATTATCCAAGGCCAGTCCGATAGGATCCATGAACTGGTGACAGGCGTTACACGTTGGATTGGCCCTATGTCTTTCCATCCTCTCTCGCGTTGTCAAAAATCTTCCGTCCTCGGAACCTTCAGTAGCAAGCAAGTCTGGGACATCTGGCGGAGGTGGCGGAGGTGGCGCATCTAGAAGTACTTCCATCACCCACTTCCCTCGTAAAACAGGAGAAGTTCTGTGAGCCATGGAAGTCAGCATCAGTACACTTCCGTGACCCAGTACCCCACGTCTGGTATCATCGGGATAAGACACCCTACGAAATGCATTTCCCGCCACACCAGGAATCCCATAGTGTTGAGCTAAGCGTTCGTTCAAAAATGTGTAATCAGCATTAAGTAATTCAAGAATACTCCTGTCTTCACGAACGATATTGTAGAAGAAAAGCTCGGTCTCCCGATACATCGCTTCCGATAAGGTCATATCGAAATATGGATAATCGTACACATTGGGAGAAACTTTTTCCAAGTCCTGAAGTCTCAACCACTGTGCTGCAAATCTTGTAGCCAAAGCCTCAGCACGCGGGTCACTCAACATCCTTTCTACGTGACCCTGGAGAACTTCTCGATTGGCAAGATCACCAGTTGAGACATCTTGCAACAACGGAGCGTCTGGTGGTGTGCCCCAAAGGAAAAAAGATAGTCTTGAAGCAAGAGCCAGTTGATCTATCCTGTATGGTTCTTCCCAATCGACACCTTCTGGAGCTTCTTCAAACCGGAACACAAAATAAGGGCTCGCTAGCATGGCCTGTAAAGCAAGTCTCACTCCTCTTTCGAAACCCCCTTCCTGGGCCCCTTCCTGATAGAAGCTCATTAAGTCACTAACCTCAGCCTCACTGACTGGACGCCGATAAGCTTCGGAAGAAAGTCGTGTCACGATATCTCTGGCACACCCTACTTCCTCTTGGGAAGTGGTCGGCCGACAAGTGAAAATGCTTTGTCGGCTAGATGTTTCGGAAACCCCAGTAACATTGTAAGGACCACTGACCGCCAAATCCCTTAGATGTGGGAGTGTAGTCAACATTTCCTCTGGGAATCCCTCTTGTACCGATCTACCCAGAGGAGCCCTCACTTCTTCCACTGGACCTTCAAATCTTGGAACAAACGCTGCAGCTATTTTCTTGGGACCAGCACGAACAAAAATGGGTTCTGTCTCGATCCTAGTACTAGTGGGATCCGCGTACTCAGCTTCTGAAAGATCAATATCCAGAAGTGCAACTCGTTCACCATCAAAAGAGAGTTCCAGTTGTTCTCCAACAGCTCTTTTCCCCACACTCTGAAATTGGAACCAAAAAGTATATTCTCCATCAGCCGGGAAGATATGCTCCGCAGCTACTCCACCCCTACTTCCAAAAGGTGTTCCTTCAACGTGTACCATTTGAGAAGCACGTTTCTCCGCACTGTAAACTGTTTCGGTCGGAGTAACTTCACGATCGCCAATCGCCAGTCGACTGATCTCACTGGCCGCGGTCAGATAAGCCTCCAAAAGAGTTGGAGAAAGCATCTGAACATCCGCTATGTTATCGAAATTTGCACTTTTTGTGTCCAAAGGAAGATACTCCCCAACATCTATTTGAAGCCCTAGCAAATCTTTTATGGACTCGGTATACTCGGCCCGATTCAGACGCTGGAAAGTTCGACCACCAGGATTTGGATTCATTAGAGCTTCCCGATCCATTCTGGTCTCCAACTCTTCTACCAAAGCTAACAAGGTATCCGGACTAGGT